>Ga0099825_1002356_pt1 | contig 25063 bp, 16 predicted proteins | sample SiratroredBW_FD_76838 | JGI IMG/M metagenome (GOLD analysis project Ga0099825, IMG submission 76838) | Root nodule microbial communities of legume samples collected from California, USA - Siratro red BW | ecosystem: Host-associated > Plants > Roots > Nodule | place: USA: California | collected... | reverse complement strand
TATATAAAGAATAAAAAAAAAATATAAAAAAAAAAAAATAAACAAAATAAATACAAAAAAAAAATAATATATATATATATATATATATATATATATATATATATATATATATATAAGGTCTTTATTTTAGAAGAATGAAATGAAACAATTAATTGCAAATTGAGTACATGCATTAGTAAGTGAAAAACAATGTGGAATAATCAAATAGGATAAATTCACAGGTGTTTCAAATTCCTTTACACTGAAATATTTAAGGCCCCACGACTTTTTAATTTTTTTTTCATAAGAATTAATGAAAAAGTAAAATCATATGAATTGTTGAACTGTATCGGTAATACAAATTACAAAGATTCACTCATGTATCCTATCTCTAAGATATAGAGTCAATTAAGATTCGTGTTGGGATATGTATCAGTAAATAGTAAACAATGAATCAAATCAAGACTCGAACAGTGAATTGTAAGATTTTGATAACTATAATCCAAACAATGACATTAAATAAAAAATGATTGCATATTAAGACAAATGGGTAGAGGGGAAAGAACTTCCAAAAGAAAGTACTCTTGCCTCCAATGCAAGAAAACCACTCCAAAGACATTAACATCACATCTTAATCCGCATAGACTAGTCTTAATATTTTCATTTCCATTTTCTTTCTTGGAAACACAAAAAGATTGGAACAGTACTTAAAATCTTGTCAGTCTTTTGCACTTATTTTTCTCTCCAATTAGTTACTCACCTATAAAATAAATAAAAACATTTTGCAAGGTTAAATCTTTTGTGGAAGCACTAAACAGTGTAATGGTATCGCGTTTACACTGTTATTAAATATAAATACGAAAACATATCGAAATTTTTCTACAGTGATAAGTTAGTGTTTAGCAAACTTTTTATTTATCTCTTTTCTCACCAAATTTTGATATTAAACACCATAAATACGATAAATCAACAACTCAATGAGGACAAGATCAAGTACACATATCGGTCCAAAGATTTATTTTGTTAGGGTTTATTAGTTCAAATGATTACTTATATCAATAGACTACATCATTCTTCAAATTTATCCCAAGAAAATTCAGTTCTCTGAAAATTAAATTCATAAAAACTTAGGGCATAAACATTCTCAACTGAAACAAATTTTCAAATTGAAATTTGAAGAACTAGAGTGATACTAAGCAATCTTTTGAGAATCAAAATATTAATCTATTTAATAATTAACTTTAAGCACAATACTCCCTTCAAAGGAATTAGTTCTGAAGTCGCACTTATTTTATTGCAATGTAGTGTAATTGGCTTCAGCATATTGCAAGTTTTACTAAACTAGTCCTGACTCAAGCATTATCAATGAAATAGGATTTTTATCTATCTTCTTGTAGGGTGTGACAACCGCTGGTTCCGAAGTGGATTTATTTATCTTATAGTAGAGGAACTTGTGAGTTATTTTAAGCTTAAGGCATCCTAATGTTGAGCAAGTCCCCAATAGTTCTAACCCTTCCTCGCCACAAAAAAAATAAAATAAATCCCCTGCCTTCGTTCCTAACCTCCAAGTTTTCTGCTGCGATATTTAGGAAACCTTGACAAGAATCAAGTCATGTTTGACTGAACAGTATCAAACTCACACAAACCCCACGGTTACAAAACCTTGACTAGAGAGCCTCCAAACTACAGCAGTAGTAATGCGTTAGCAGTTCAATGATCATTAGGCACCTTAATCTTATGTAATAACACAAAACACCTAATAAAAGCATTGAACATATTTGGTAATATTCAGTCAATCTTGTTATTTAGAGACCATTAAACAGTAGAAATTAATCAGGATAGAACATATACGGAGCTAATAATTAGTGATGTATGAGAATATGCGTCATGAACTTCTTATGAGTTAAATGCGAAAGGTTCATGTCTTAAACATAAAGTTTAACTAAGAATTGTAGTTATTATATCATCATTTTCTTACAATATTTGCCTTTCCATATTTCATGTTTCCTCTTTTCTATTTCAGTTCGAACACATGTAAGCCAGAATTCCAAATGCAGGAAAAGCAGATCATAGATTTTTCATACAGCATAACTTCAAGAGTAAATATAAATTACCATTTATTAGGTTTAAAATTGGCTCAACGCTTTCATTAATCTCTGCTTGTAAGAGAGTTCCAGCTACCATTGTTGGGTTAATAACAATCATGTCAATGTTGTTTTCATTTACAAATTTCCAGGCAGCATCCTCGGCCAAAGTCTTTGAAAGCGTGTACCAAAACTGATGACAAAAATAAGAAATGGCAAGAAAATAAGAAAGCATGGTAACATACTCTCTAGAAGACAATTTACTACAGAATATTGGAAGAAATATATTCGAGATTGACTAACAACTTAATAACTATTGTCTACTGAGTACAACATTGACAGCACTAATCAGTTGTTGAATAATGTTAAAATTTGAAAAGAAGTTTAATGGCTCATCTCTTCCACTAAAGTAGCACATGCACTCGTACAGGTAATGCTAAAGTGGAGTCAGTAACAGCAGCAGTCGTTGTGGTGAGGGCCGTAAATATCAGGGAATTTTATCAAGTTAAAATTTGGCCATGGTTCACTGGGAGGAAATTTATTTCGTAACTGTCTGCTTCTCATTTTTTATGCATATTTGTCTCATGGAGAAACATGATAAAGAGATAAACTAAAGGAAGAGTGACAACATGTTAGTCTCACACTTAGACTAAAAATGAGAAAGTTTGACAACATATAATAAGAAAGAAAAAACAAAAATCTATTGTTTTAAAATTTTGGATTGAAAGTGATATCAATTCCTTATGTAATATGATTATAAAAGAATGATGCCACAATAAACACCGAAGGTGTCAAACCAAAACATCCCAGAGTGGCGGGGTATAATAGAGACTCCGAATACGTACGGACTATTTGCAAAGTAAATTGAGATGCTACTTCCTTAATACAGAGTAATAACTTACGTTATTCACATGCAGTGGTAAGATATAAAAAATTTGTTTAAAAAAAATGCCATTCAGTTCCCAACTTAGGACAAACTACATCAAAATTATATATTCCACTTCATGGGCTGCAGGATTTCATTTCTACTAAATTTTAGCAAAATAGCACAAACCTCTGATTCCCTACAGAAATCTGGATCCGAAAACCAAGCCTCATCAACCACTGTTTCAGGAGTTTTTGGTCTTCTATTAAATGCAACTGCAGAAATAGAAGAAGTTAAGACAACCCGCTTCACAGATGACGATTTTGCACACGATTTGAGAACATTAAGAGTTCCCTTCACTGCTGGATCAATCAATTCAGCCTGACACAGGGAAAACAAAGGTCAACGAAAAGGCAATTTCCAATCTGGATTACAGACTTCTTTAAAAATTGTCAAAGAGGAAAAAAATTCCAACTTAGTTAATCACATTATCTATCAACCATATATATCAACAATAACCGGAACAAACCAAAGGCCAAGGCATGGAGCTTAAATTTTACAGTGTAGCTTTCATGAAGCTCACATAATTTGGCAAATGCATTCACGATGTGAAAATGCAAACTAATACTAATACTAATCCTACTAAAAATAATAATAATAATAACAAACAAACAAACAAGAATAATAATAATAATAATTGAAATTTTTGTTGAAATGTTTTAGAAACCTAATAAGTATTGAATTCTTTATAGAACAGTACGAGTACCTGCGGGTGGTTGACTACGAAACGGACGGGTGAAGCAGTATGAAAAACAGCGTGGCAACCTTCCACGGCGGAGTCGAACGAACCTTCTTCCAACAAGTCAGCTTTAAACAGATGCAGCCTCTCTTTTGCTCCATCAAGGTTAACCAAGTGCGACACCTTTTTCGGATTACCTACATAACCATACCATTCACATTCATTCATATTCATAATACCAATAACCAATTAGGGATTAGGAATTGACGGAACTGACCTGGGTCGCGAACGGTGGCTCTGACTGTGTAACCGCGTTGAAGAAGGAATTTGACGATCCATGAGGCGATGAAACCAGAAGCACCGGTCACGCACACTACCTTCCCTGCCATCTCCTTCGCCACTAACCGACTCTCTCACTTCCCTTCATTTTTTATTAGCTTTCCATCATAATATAATATTATTCTTGAAGCTAACTCACTCTACTTATATATATATATATATGGTCTACTCATTATTGTTACGCCTTCAACACCACCGGTTTTACTTTTCTGTTACATTAAAAAAAATTATATTCTTTATCACCAGTTCGTGAATCGAATTCGACTTCAATCAAAATTATTTTTTAGACTTAGCTCACCTCGAGTCCATGGTGGACCATTGTTGACCTAACTTTGATTTGCTTCTATAGTTCTAATAAAACACAAAATATTTGTTTTAAGAATTCATTATTTTCTATAACTAATTAAAAAGTATTTGAGTTTGTTTTAAAATTTAATGAAAATTAAAAATATGTTTCTGATTTATTAATAAAATGATAATTAAATTTTATTAGTTTTGATAAATTCATAACCGTATTTATTACATATCTTGCGTATCAATTTTGTATACCTCTCTAGGATAAGATTTGTTTTCTATTTCTCCTAACTTACCTCATTTTTGGAAAACCAATAATTTAGATTGTCGTTTAATATACTGTGAAGTTTATTACAATCACAAATAGAGGCGGTTCGAATCTTCAACATTTATTCATCTAGGCTTTCCACAGTCTCCCTCACACTCACTTCCAAAGGAGTAAGCTCTATTATTCCCAAGCTCTTTGCCTTTTCTTTGGAAATCTGGTATGTTTGCGCATACGGCTCATCCACCTCACACCTGATAACAATGCTTAAGATTTCCGGAAGTGAAAATGTTTACTATTAAGGGACTAAAGCTATATACCTTAATTTACGGAAAATTATATTTTTAAAAAAGTTAAAGTGCACAAATTAATTTTAACTATAAGAGAAGTTTGATTAATTTTATCACATTATTTTTATAGATAAAACTTTATCCAAACTGAAAGCTAATATCAATGCAGAATCTTTCCATTTGCAGCTTGATTAGAGTTTTCAAACAAGCCAGTAAAGCATTGTAAAGAGAGTTTCAATAAACGGGCCCAATTCATGTTATATATAATTAAGCTTACTTATCTGGAATTTGTAACGCGGGGTACAGATCACGTAAAATCCTTGCAAGTTCAGATGAGTGTATCACTCTCTCAACCAAACAGTATCTTCCACTAGCTGAAGCCATCTCATATGCCAGAATATGAGCGTTAGCAACATCTTTCACGTCGACCCATCCAAAAGCTTTATTTGGAATTGGTTTACCTGCACTAAATAAGTTAGTTAGTGCTTGTTTTGCAAAACCAGTTCACTCGGAACACAAGTAATCCAGTTGAGTTCTCAACAACAACAAAGTAAAACAATAACAAAGTAAAAATATAGGGGAACAAGATTAAAATAAAATATTTTTATTAACATTGAAAATTTCTATACACATAATCTACTACTGTGAGTGTATCATCCATATTCAAAACAGGATCTATATATAGATCCTAAATTAAGGAATAACAGAAAAACAGTTTAAGGAAAACCATTAAGACAGTTATAACAAACACTTTCATCACACAATCTAACTGTTTGACTGAGCTATTGCAGATAATATGTTATACATGATCACAAATATATAGATGCAGGAAAAGAAGATAGCAAAATTTTCATACAGCATAACTTGCGAATACATACAAATTACCATTTAGTACGTTTAAAATATACTCAACGCTTTCATTAATCTCTGGCTGTAAGAAAGGTCCTGACACCATTCCTGGGTTAATAGTAATCATGTCGATGTTGTTTTCATTTACAAATTTCCACGCAGCCTCCTCAGCCAAAGTCTTTGAAAGATGGTACCACATCTGAAGACACAATAAGAAATGGCAAGAAAATTAGCAAGCACGGTAACATACTATATAAGACATTATTACAGCATGTTGGAACAAATATATTAGAGATTGACTTACAACTCAATAGCGATTGTCTACAAAATACAAGATCGACATCACTAAACAGTTGCTGAATAATGTTGAAACTTGAAACAGTCTAAAAAGCTTTATGGCCCATCTCCACTACAGTAGCACAGGCATTGGTAGTGGTGATGTCAAAGTTGAGTCATGAACAACAGCCGTGGTTTGGGTTGAGGACCGTAGATGTCAGGGCATTATATGACGTAGCATTTAGCCAAGGTTCAATGGGAGGCAATTTATTACTTAACTGTCTGTTTCTCCCTTTTAATGCATATTTACCTCATAGGGAAACATAGTAGGAAGGAGACAATGACGAGAAGAAAATGAAATTGAGTGATAAAAATTCGTTACCCAATCCCATGAGCACTAGCGTCACATTACTTACTAATTAAACCTGTACTAGTAACTGACTAATGAATCAATCTTGAAAACTAACTAATGATGAAGTTAAACAAACTAAACCAACTAACCGAGTTGGTAATACTTGTATCTTTGGGAGGAAACTTTATTACTTAAACTTGTACTCTTTTTCCACTTTTTTCCGCTGTTAGAGACTTAAATATAAACCATTCATGAATTTTTCATTTTGCTGATAAAAAGAAAACATAAATTTTTCATCCTAGTTCATGACATGGTATCAAAACATTATTTACTTGTTTTCTTTTGATATATGTTTTAATTGATTAATGCAATTTGATTGAAGTAGAAAATAGTACCACCTAAAGAAAAGAAATCTCCTTCCGCATAGCCAAATCACTTGTCCTTCTAATGATAGACTCTTAAAAAGAATGGACCCAGAGATTGGCACCGGGAAGGACTCCTCGATGCCATTGAAGGATTTGAGATCTTGGCAACGATGCAAATCTAAAGAAACAAAGGAATCAGCATCCAGTTTTACGAACAGGAGGATGTCACTAACAAATAGATGGTCAGAAACCAAAATATCTTCGGAGATGTTGATAATTTTGTCCAACACTTAGGTTGTGCAGAACATCTATATAGATAGACCCTTAATAGACTTAGTAGACATCTTCTACGTAAAAGGTTGGTGTTGCTCCTAAATACTAAATCCTACAAAAATTAAATACACATGCCAACAAAAACTCATTTAACGTGTGATACATGATCTGTGCTCAGACCCTCTAACATGCCAAATGATTTATGTATTACCCAATAAGAATTTTCTCCTACTAAAACAGAACAAATTGAAAGGTATACCTTAAAGACTCAGTTGACTTCACTTGATCTATTAGTGACTACAAAAGGGAAAGATGTTAGGTTCATTAAAAGGAGATTAAGATTTCCAACTCAAAATCTTAAAGACAATAAATTTATGTGTTCTACTTAAATATTGTCCATCTTACTATTTTTACACAATGTGAAACTTCAAACTCACCTTGAATTCCTATCACCTTTACGCTTTCTAAATCCCTCCTTTTATCCTTTCGTCACTTAATTATAGCTGTTGTCATTGCTATCGTGGGTATTAATCATTATTTTCTTCTACTGATTTTACAGCTTTAGAACGGTTAGCAGTGGCAAAAGAAACAATTTTCAACAATCATAAGGATGCATGGTTTTAGGTTAAAAGAAAAGGGGCAGATAAGATGAGATGTAAGTTAATATAGAAATGCAAGACTGTTTCAGGCAATGTTATTCTAACATTTAGGAACGACACACACTTCAGTATTATTGGAAAGTGATTTTTACTCTCTTCGGAAAACTAATGTCTTCCTCTATCGTTAAAATACTTCTCATAAACGTATGGAGTGTAAATATCCCCCATCCAAATGTTGTTTTAGATAAAAAGATCATGTCGTTCAATTCCCAGCTTTGAACAAACCACTTCAAAGACACATTCCTCCTAAATAAACATTAGCAAAAAATATTACAAACCTTTAATTCCCTACAGACATCTGGATTTGAAAACCATGTCTCATCAGCTATTACTTCAGGAGTTTTAGGTTTTTCATTATATACCACTGCAGCTGTAGAAGAGGTGAAGACAACCCGTTTCACAGATGGTGATTTTGCACATGATTTGAGAACATTAAGAGTTCCCAACAGAGCTGGATCAATCAAGTCAGCCTGAAACAAGGAAAACAAAAGTAAGTTAGCAGGGGACAAACAGGCAGTTTTTTGAAGTTATTTTTTTTTCTCTCAAACAAACAAAACAGCCAATGATCCATTTAGAAAGTCAGCAGAAAGGTCATTTCCAATCAATACTACAAACATTTTAAAAAAACTTACAGCATCTCAAAAAAAAAAAATCCAGCTTAGTGATTCAAGTTATCTATCAACCATATATATCTTAAATAACAAGAGCAAGAAAAAGAATTTTTTTGATAAATGTATTCTGAAATAGAATTTCAACAGTGCATTGACCTTTGCAAACATGTAGACACAGAAATTAGGGATCTTGGAGTATTTCTGATGGAAGCAACTCATGAGTTGCTTCATACATAGCTTCACACATAAAATGTGTTTGTAATTTCCACTGTGCCGCCCAATTTTATTCCGCTGAAAGAAACTTCAACGAATTTGAAGTAACTTAAAATTGTATATTTTTTTAATGGTGCTTGATACTGAATAATAAATTCTTAATGTGAAACATTCATCTCTTATACAAAATGCTTATCTTTAACACCTCCTGCCACATTATCTCTCAGGCGAAAAATTTCAAGATTTTGGTTCGTCAAGTCAAATAATCATTAACTAACACAGTTTCTTTAAGTCAAGGAACCAGTAAGTAATACAGTTCGAGATGCTATTATGTCACTAATGTCCTTGTTATTGGTTTTGTGCAGAGAGGGAACACCTTATCCTCAGCTATGCATTAATTCTCTTCATTAAAATTCCATAAACCTAGTAGTTTAGACATGATAGGTGTTTATTCATAAAACTTTAAAATTTTAAGAAATAGATATTTCGAATATATAAATTATAATATATTAAATTTCATAATAAACAATAATAGTGGACATATAAATTAAGTTTACAATAAATAAATACTTTGGTTATATTATATTAAAAATTATAATAAATCATTAATTTAGACATAAATTTTAACTTTATGAATTTGATACAATGTTATTTTTGACTGTTGATAATTTTTTTTTAAAATATTGAAATTCAATTTAGAATAAATATAAAAAAGGGTTAAAAGATAAATTATATTAAAATTTATAATAAATAATTAATTTAAACATATATATTTTATTTTAGATTCATGATAAACAACGATTATTGCGATACAATGTTAATTAATAACTTTTTAAGCAAATATTGAAATTCAATTTAAAATAAAGATAGAAAGACAGTTCAAAAGATAAAATAGAAAAATCTCCAAAGTATTCTTATTGAATCCTAAAAATAGTTTCGTTCAAGAATGATTCTTATATCATTCAATATAGTTATCCCAATTCTTTATTATTACTATTATTACTAAGATAATAGGTGATTTTTTTAATACACAACATAATTGAATATGATTCTTATTTTTTTCTTTTTATTATAATCAGCCAAAATATAGATGCAACAATACTTGTATTCACCTTTTTTTATTACAATATTTACTTAACAAATTAAAATGTTATATTTATATTAATTTTAATTTGAATATATTAAATAAAACATACATTTTTTATTATATTTATAACAATATATAAAGCATATCTTTGATATATTATTTTAATATAAGATAATTAGATGACATGTCTTTTCTCGTTATCTAATACAAGATAATTAGATGATACTGTAAGAAAATCTAACCATAATAATCATTTGCAACCTGTGGATCTTTCACTACGAATCGGACAGGTGAAGCGGTGTGGAAAACGCCGTCGCAGCCTTCCACAACGGAGTCGAACGAGCCTTCTTCCAACAGATCCGCCTTAAACAGATGCAACCGCTCTTTCGCGCCCTCGAGGTTAAGCAAGTGCAACACCTTATTCCGATTACCTGCATATCACATCACACCACACACATTCATTCCTATGAACTATTACTGAATTTTAGAGACAGGTATTAGGAATTAGGCATGGATGAAACTGACTAGGGTTGCGAACGGAGGCTCTGACAGTGTAACCGCGTTGGAGAAGAAATTTGACGATCCACGAAGCGATGAAACCGGAAATTTGACATTTATATTTATGTTTAGAAATTATTTATTTAATGCTTATAAATTCTATTTTACTCTCGTTAAATTATTAACATCCTTTGCAGTAAAAAAATTAAAAGAAAAAACTCTCTTAAATTTAAAATTTATATCTGTTTTTTTATATTATGATCCTCGCACTAAAATCGTCATATCCAAAATCGTTATAAGTGACCACGATTTTGGTTTAAAAGTTTTTGTTCATCAGTTTAGTAAATGGAAAAAAAAATTGCATAAGTTTAGTGCTTTTGCCGCCAAACCCATTATATTGTATTTTTAGTGGAAAAAACAAAATATTTACTGAAATAAATAAAATAAAACTATATAATTTTTAAAAAAATTCTAAACTAAAAAATCTTTGAGTCCGCATTCCTTTACACTATAAATTATTTAGGACCATTGCCAACTTTTGAGAAAAATAATACTATATAAATTATTTATTTTTATATTAGTTTTTTTAGTCTTTTAATGTAAAATTACATCTTCTATAAATTATTTCCACTTAATTCTTTATATTCTTGTTATTGAATGAAAATAGGAGTATTAGGGATTTCACCATTTTCATACAAAATTAATTGTCCAATTACGTTCTATCAAATGAAATTGTTTTTATATCATTTTATAGGAGTGTCATATTGAATTAAAAACAAATTTATAAATTTTACTTTACTTCATAATACTGTAAACAAAACAAAACACGACAGGATTATGTTATGGTAAAATAGTAGATTATGCAAATCGAAATAAAACCAAGTAGTCTTGTTCTGTCACATTCATGTGTAAAAATCAAAATAAAAGCAACAAGCGATGACATTAAACTGTTACATTCAGAACAACAATTGAAATTTAAAACCAGAAGCATTAACTAAACACAATTGAAATTATGAAAGTTCACTCGTTTATTGAGAGATTAAAAGTTGGTGAAGTTCTTCTCTTTCAAACTTTCCACAGTCTCTTTAAGACTCACTTCTAAGGGAATAAATTCAATTCCCAATGTTTTTGCCTTTTCTTTCGAAACCTGAAATGTTGGTACATACGGCTTATCGTCTGCAGACCTGCACAATGTTTCAATCTTCTCATTTTCAGCACTGAATCAAGTTGTATATAATAATTACAAGCACTTGAGGAATTACAGAAACTTACTTTTCTGGAACTTTATATGTTGGGTATTGATCATGTAAAATTTTGGCAAGTTCAGAGTAGTGTGCCACTCTCTCAACTAAACAATATCTTCCACTAGCTGAAGCAATCTCATAAGCCTGAATGTGTGCATTTGCAACATCCTTCACATTGATCCATCCATAAGTGTCATTTGGAAAAGTTTCTGAACCTGCATCAATCAATTCCAATTTATGTTTAAACAACACGACAATATATTTTATGCAAATGATTATTTTGTTTCCACTTTCAATTTCTCTTGAAATAAATTTTGTGCACATGGGAACTGATAGTAGAATTTGCAGCATAACATCACTGAATGAATGAACCAAAATTACCATTTATTAGGTTTAAAATTGCAGCAGCACTAGTGTTCAGCTCTGCTTGCAACAGTGGCCCTACAACCATTGCTGGGTTAACAGAAACTAAGTCAAGGTTGTTCTCTTTGGAAAATTTCCAGGCAGCATCCTCAGCCAGAGTCTTTGAAAGTAAATACCACAACTGATAACACAAATAGCAATAAAATTAATGTTGGATCAAGCATTTATTACTATATTAAAAGTTATTTAAGACAAAATTCTTTCTACTTTGATGAAGTATATGATTCTATTGTGACTAGATGTGACAATTGATTTAACCACATTTCTAACACACTACATTGATTACTTTATATTGTATTATTGGATTCAAACTTTTGAATAAGAACATAACACATACCTTTAATTCCCTACAATAATCTGGATTTGAAAACCATGTTTCATCAACTACAACTTCGGGACTTTTAGGCCTTTCATTGTATGCAACAGCAGCCACAGAAGAAGTTAAAACAACTCGTTTCACAGATGATGATTTTGCACATGATTTAAGAACATTAAGTGTTCCTTTCACTGCAGGATCAAGCAGTTCAGCCTGAAATTCAGAAAAAAAAAAGTTAATTAAATTAAAGAAAAAACTTTAACATGATGAAATAAGACCACATTCATTTATGAACAAAAGTGTAAGAAAATAGTAAACCTGTGGGTCTTTGACGTTGATGAAAAAGGGAGAAGCAGTGTGAAAGACTCCATCACAGCCCTCAACAATAGAGTCAAAGGAATTTTCACTCAAAAGATCAGCCTTTAAGAGGTGCAGTCTCTCCTCTGCACCTTCAAGTTTCAGCAAATGTTCTACCTTTTTGTGATCATCTGCAAACCCATATAAAGAAATCAGTGATTATCAATATCTTGGTTTTGACTTCTAGAGAAAAATTATATGGAAAAAGAAGTATTATTATCTAAATATGAGTCTAAGTTTTAAATTGAGTAAAAATGAGAAAGTTAAACAAGAAATAAGAAATAACACCCACATACTCAATGTCTTAATAAAGATGATCTCATTTTCTTATCTAAATTTTAATGTAAAATCTTTTCGATTTTGTTCCTTCGGATTTATTCAATAAAAACAAAACTGAATGAATCGAGAGAAGGAGAAATAGGAGAAAGAAGATACTGACTTGGGTTGCGAACAGTGGCCCTGACCGTGTAACCACGTTGAAGAAGGAACTTCACAATCCATGAAGCAATGTAACCTGCAGCACCTGTCACACACACCAACTTCCCTTCACTACTCATGCTTCCTTCAACTTCAACTCACTGTGGTGATGACGATGATGATCATAACTTCCAATCTCATTATATATAGATTTCTTCAAATTTTTTTAATACAAATATAAGAGTAGTGAATATTATTTATTTAAAACGAGGAGGAAGATGTCAAACATAGAAATTGTCAAAAAGGGTAAATCAAATATACAAGGATAATTGAGTTAAATTTATATAAAAAATTTACATTATTTTTAATCTAAAATTTTAAAATAATGATTTATAGATTATGATATGTTGCTAAATATTTTATTTTTTAATTAAGTAGAATTTAAACTCAGAATTAGATACTTACCGCTTTTTATATTTATTAAAAAGTAAATATGTATTAATTATTTAAAAGAATAATAACTATGAGATATAGAATCATAGACTTGCAGTGATAACTAAACAAACTAACAACTTATTTATTAAATTTTTTGTTTGTTATTCTCTTTTCTCAAATTTAAACAATTTTTTTTTCATTATTTACTATTCTCTCACTCTTTATCGTCTCATTCAAATAAAAACATGTAGATTTCAATTTGATATGATATAAAATTTAATTTTAAATATAAAATTTAAATTTGAACAAGAACATGAAGGTGTTACCAAATTTTGATGTTAGATTCTAGATGGGTGGAAGAATTGAATATGACTACATAACGGTGTGTGACGAGTGCGCTTACATGTAATAGTTGTTTTTGTTCTAAAGATAAAATTAGTAGGGCAATGTTAATATAAAATTTGCAAGTGCTGCATAATAAATCATTTTTTTGACTTTATAATACCACAATTAGGTAATAAAATAGAGCGAGACCTATAACGGTATTCAGACAACAATTATTACCTTGCTCACTATCATTAAAACATTTATATACAAATAGTTTTTGTCTCTGTCAATTTTTCTTTTTTTTTTGTCCTTCTCACCCAAACTTAAGGCTCTTTGTCATTTTGCTTCAGGACAATGGCTGCTGCACTATATCAATTTGAATCCATACCTCATTAATTTCATAAATGCTTTTAAAATTTTTATTTCAAACGAAGATTCTAGAATTTATTTTTGGAATATTCTTGTTAGAATATAAATTTTATATTACAGAATAAGTTTTGTAGGATATGTTTTTTTAGAATATGTTTTCTGGAATACATTTTTTAGAAAATAAATTTTACATTTTGAAAAAGTCTAAAAGACAGAATTTATAAATTATAAACCATGTTTTGAAATGAGTAATTTGACTTCAAAATAGGATTTCCAAAATATATATTTTGCTTTCCAAAATGTAAAATTTATCTTTCCAAAAATATATTCTGGAAAATGTATTACATTCTGAAAAGAATACTTTCAAAATAGGTTTGGAATTGCAAAATTCAGAAACATATTAAATTATTAAGATAAGAGGATATTTTAGTTAGTTTTCTTCCTTTCTTACGATGCAGGTTTAAAGATGATACGGTGCAAAAAGCAATTGCGTTATTTTGTCCAGTCAAATTTTTAATTTATTAAAATTGATTTATAAAGATTTAGATAGAATGGAAATATTAAGCACAAAAATAATTGAGTTACTTCCTCAGTTTCTTCTTTAACATTGTTTTTGGTTAAATCAATTTGTGTGGATATATTATTCTAAGAAGATAGATTATTGTAGATAAAGTATGTTTGATTGCATTAATTTGGAAAGATGGATTGGAAATGATTTACAAGATGAAATCTTTGTTTATGTGATAAGATTTGATGAAATTAAAAATCACAAAACACTCATTGTAAATAAGTTGAAAATTACGAAATACCCTTTTTTACAAGGGTCAATTAGTAGTTTTATAAATATATCAATTAAAAAAATAAAAAATCTATAACATTTATCAAATCATTCTCAAACATTCATAAACATTCCTTTTAAATCCCTTCAAATCTTACCACATTCTCTTAAATTCACTCTTCTAACCAAACAAAACCTATGTCACACATACTTTTGTTTTCTAATTATTAACATTCCTTTATTTTATAATTTTCATAATTTTTTAATTAATTTGCATGTATTTATTTACTATAATGTATAAACTAATAAAATATAATACATATATTTGGCTCAATATTGTCTAGTGATTACATGAAGCTGTTATCAATTCCTGACAAGTTTTTAAATCAGAAGTTGTCCCACACAGTTAAGAATACACAATAAAATATGATTTCTAGGTAAACTATAAAATAAAATATAAAAGATGGGTACCTTTAAAATTTAAATAAAAGGATAAAGACATTTTTCAAATTTATCAAATAGTTTTTTTATTATAATTTAAAATTAGTTTAAGGTTAAAGATATGCAGAGATACGTAAGATGTGAGAAGAAAAGTTATTATTTAGTTTGGTTTCAATTCATTTTCAAGTTTAATTGTGAATCATTAAATCAAAACACAATCTATAAGCAAAGCAGAGACATAACTAAGATTACGTTTATGAAAACTTTTGAAGCGAAGAAAGGTGAAGAAAGTATGAAAATCGAAACTTGATTCTATGAAAAATAAAAGAAAATTTGCTCTCAAAACTTTCCTCCCTCGAAACAGATATTTGCGAGAAAAATTTATTTTTTAAATAAAAGATTAATTTAATTACAAATGAAATATAAAAAATAATTATTTTAAAATAACAAATAACAAAAGATATATATTTTAAAAATATTATTAATTATATTAAATAAATAAATTATATTTTATTTTTAATTATAAGAATATATTTATAATTTTATATATTAAAATTTTATTATATCTATCACATTATTCACAAAGTTACATCAACTTTCCACTTAAATCTTACCATCTTTTTCTTAATCCAAATAACTAAACTTTATACAAACTTTCATTTCAAATCTACTATCTCAAATTCACTCTCCAATTCAAACACACCCTAAAAATCAAATTCAATTTGCATGTTTTAATACAATTCAGGCCTTATTTTGTATAAACTTGACCAATTTATGATTATCAACACTTATTCTTGAAGCAGATATCAAGAACTAGAAATCAACAAACTTCTTCTCTTTTAAACTTTCAACTGCCTCCTTCAGACTTTCTTCCAAGGAAATAAATTTAATTCCCAAACTCTTTGTCTTTTCTTTGGAAACCTGAAATGTTGGCATAAATGGCTCATCATCTTCGCACCTGGTACCATTGTCAAGAAAGTGAGGAACATGTTATTTCAAGAATCACAACAAAAACTTATCTCACAAATTAAGTGTCAAGAATTTTAAAAGAAAAAAAACTAACTCATAAGATTAACTACATTAAGTTAAAATTTTGCAGTGGTAAATTAAGTTTAAAGTCTCATAATTAAACTTACATGTCTGGAATTTGCAAAGTTGGATACATATAACATAAAATCTTAGTAATTTCTGAACAGTGTTCGACTCTTTCAACCAGACAATATCTTCCACTAGCTGAATTATTCTCATATCCTTGAATATGAGCATTTGCAACATCTTTCACATTGACCCATCCAAAACTGAAATTTGGAAAAGTTTGTGAACCTTCATAAACCAAGTGAAAGAATTATTATATAACTTACACTAACAATTTTTTAGAAATACAAATACTAGTCTAAATTTCACATTAATTAAAAATTAAAAGGTTAAGATCTTGATTTGCCTAATTTTTTATATAGATTTGACTCAATTTTATTATTATTTAATCTTCATAGTATTTTTCTCTATTATTTAATCTTCATAGTATTTTTCTCTTAGATTTATCCAACACAATGCAGTTATTTTGAGAAAAATGTTTGGTTTTGACAGAATTAAAACGCTTGCAGTAGATAAATATTACCATTGACCAGGTTTAAAAGTTGAGCAGAACTTGTGTTGAGATCTGGTTGTAAGAGAGGCCCTATGGTCACTGCTGGGATCATAACAATCAACTTAATGTTTTGCTCGTTCAAAAATTTTCTGGCAGCATCCTCGGCCAAAGTCTTTCCTAATGCATACCATTGCTGAAATGTTTAACAAACAGAAATAAGAAATGAGTAGCAGAAAAACAAGTAGCAATTGTTCATAAGAAAGAAGAATGGCACGCACCCCATTTTCCCTTAAGATGTTTGGATCAGAGAACCAAGTCTCATCAACTACAACCTCAGGAGTACGAGGTTTTCCATTGTGAAAAACCGAAGCAACAGAAGACGTTAAAACAACTCGTTTCACAGAAGTCGCTTTTGCACATGATTTAACAACGTTAAGAGTTCCTTTAAGTGCTGGATCAATTAACTGCTTCTGAAATAAACAAAAACAAAAACATCATTTCAAACTGAATCATCACCGAACTAATCAGATAGATTGTCCCTAATCAATTCTTTTGTGAAAGAACAGCACTAGCAGCAAAATTTCAGTCTTTATCTGAATTTGGTAAATCATCTGATGAAAAGTGAACCTGTGGGTCGGTGGCATTGAGAAAAACCGGTGAAGCAGTGTGAAAGACACCATCACAACCCTCAAAAGCAGGGTCAAAGGATCCTTCTTCAAGGAGATCTGCCTTGAAGAGATGTAACCTCTCCTTTGCTCCATCAAGCATCAGCAAGTGATCAACCTTTTCACGATTCGCTGCACAGAACAATAAACATAAAAATTTGTCGTAACTGGTTCCAAACTAATGATCCTAAAAGATAAAAAAAAAAAAGACATCCAATAACAAGATTATTCATATACTCCATAATTCGTCTCAAATTCTGAAAAGAGTGATAGAAATAACAAAATCAAATAAGTCAAACAATTAAAATGACAAGAATTAGTATACATGGTTAATCCAAGGTGAAAGAGAAGTTACATGGGTCACGAACAGTGGCTCTAACTGTATATCCACGTTGGAGAAGGAATTTGATGATCCATGAAGCAATGAAACCACAAGCACCAGTCACACACACCACTTTTCCTGTGCTCATCTTCTAATTCTTAATTGAACACGTTGTTTTCAAGTTATGTTTGTAAAATATAAAGGAACACCAAAAAAAAAAAAAAAAACTCTACTGGTTCACGACTGAATCAAAGTGAAATAATGCAACCAAAAAAGTTATAATAACTTCAAAAAAAATAAAAGAAAATGATTTAAGACAAAGAAAAAAACTTTAAAGAACTTTTGCTTTTCAAGAAAGTTTGATACAAATAATAAATGACTAACTTTATTTATAATATTCATGTAAATATTTTAGATTCCTAAATCATTTAAAATTTATAACGACTTCTCCTAACTATCCTATTAATATTAGACATCTCTAAAATATTAAAGGCTTCTCCCAAGTATCTTATTAATTATAAAAAAGTCTAGAATATTGTAGAACAGAAAATCAATTTTATTTTCAATATTCCCTCCTAAAGTGATCTTATTAGGTGACTCTCCTGCGAAGGAAGTCTTAGAAAACAACTTTTGTAAAAATGTCGAATATTTTTCTCACTTTGCACTTCCAATATGCCAATGGTGTTGATAAAAACGTTTTCTCTAATAAAGTCATACTCATCTAGTTCTTGTGATGATTGTGTTTGTACTCGTGTTTGCATTTGATCTCCTTCCGATTTTGCTCCGATTTCGCTTTGCATTCTGTCCTACACTGTTTCAATCCAATAAAAACCCCAAACATCTTAGGAATCTCTGCCTCCGCTGCATTCCCCCGTCGTACATGGCAAGAAGTCAGCAGCACCGTCAACATGCACGACATCATCGACTGAAGAAACAAGCTTTGCTGAAAAAAGCTCAAGAGCCTTCCCTTCCGGCACCAACACGATCCTCATAGCACTAGCTAAAGATTCTAAATGCGAACGACTAAAACTAGAATCATGATTGGTCATTAAAGTGAGTATATTATTACACAAACTCTTTAATTGATCATCTCGTGATTTAATTTTATATTCTCTTTTATTCAGTTGTTCCATTCTTTCCAACAACTCGGCGCAGTGGTGCACTGTAATATTATTATTGTCAACATTCGAAAATGGGTTCTAGAATAATAATTGTTCATCGGCATAAGTCGTTGAAAATACTACTTTTATTATGGTACACGTTACAGTGTTACGGTATAATATTGTGCGTGACTTTAGACTCATTTACATTGTACTCATTGGAACTAAAAAACTTGAATTGTGTTAGATGATCTACCACAACCGAAATCCACTTCCTAGTCGTTTAAATTTAAACAAAACTATGGAGGTGTTACAATTTTTTGTTGTTAAGCTTACAACATGAGGAAGATTCTAGATGGGTGGAAGAATTGAATATGATTACATAGCGGTGTATGACGAGGGCGCTTACGTGTAATAGTTGTTTTCTTCTAAAGATAAAATTAGTAGGCTAATGTTAATATAAAATTTTCAAGTTCTCCGTAATAAATCATTTTGTAGACTTTATAATACAACCACTAGGTAATAAAATAGTGCTAGGCCTATAACAGTATTCAGACAACAATTATTACCTTGCTCACTGTCACTAAACCATTTATACACAAATAGTTTTTTGTCTCTGTCAATTTTTATGTTTTTTGTCCTTCTCACCCAAACTTAATTTAATTTCGGAAACTCTCTTTGTCATTTTGCTTTAGGACAATGGCTGCTGCACTATATCAATTTGAATCCATACCTCATTAATTTTATAAATGTTTTTGAAATTTTTATTTCAAACGAAGATTCTAGAATTTATTTTTGGAATATTCTTGTCAGAATATAAATGTTATATTACAGAATAAATTTTGTAGGATATACTTTTTTAGAATATGTTTTCTGGAATACATTTTTTAGAAAATAAATTTTACATTTTGAAAAAGTTTAAAATGACAGAATTTATAAATTATAAACCATATTTTGAAATGAGTAATTTGACTTCAAAATAGGATTTCCAAAATATATATTTTGCTTTCCAAAATGTAAAATTTATCATTCCAAATATATATTCTGGACAATGTATTACATTCTGAAAATAATATTTTCAAAATAGGTTTGGAATTACAAAATCCAGAAACATATTAAATTATAAACATAAGAGGACATTTTAGTTAATTTTCTTCCTTTCTTACGATGCAGGTTTAAAGATGACACGGTGCAAAAAGCAATTGTCTTATTTTACTCAGTCAAATTTTTAATTTATTAAAATTGATTTATAAAGGATTGGTTCTTCCTGGACCTCCATAATTTTAACATATTATTATTTTAGTTTTGAGAAAAAGACGAAAATAACCTTCATTTATGGTAAATGTCATTCATTTTTTTTCACTTTGCGGATTGTACAACCGCAGGTTGGTTATCATGCTAGTCTTATATTTAAAAGGTGTCCACTTCCATCCTGGGCAACAACACAAGTTTTTTTTACAAGATATAATTAGAAAAATATTACAAAAATTGTTTTTGAATACATTGCGGGTTATACGACCCGCAATGTATTTAAAAAAAATTGTATTGCAGGTTGTACAACCCGTAATGTATTTAAAAAAAGTTTTATATTACGAGTTGAACAACCTGCAATGTGAAAGGTGCAAAATATGTAATTGCGGGTTGTACAATCTGCAATGTATTTATTTTTTAATTGTATTTCAGTTTGTGTAACCCGCAAAGTGAAACAAAAAAATCCCAATTACCATAATAAAGGTTATTTTTGTCTTTTTTCAAGACTAAAATGAGAATATGTTAAAATTATAGACGTGCAGGAAGTCAATATGGAAGTATAGAAAGAATGACTCTTTATAAAGATGTGAAGAATGCAAATATTAAGCACAAAAATAATTGAGTTACTTCCTCCGTTTCTTCTCTAAGTCTGGCAGACCTTTGTTTTCTTATTGTTAACATTCCTTTATTTTATAATTCTCATAATTTTTTAATTAATTTGCATGAATGTATTTACTATAATGTAAAAACTAAAAAGATAAAATACAAAATATCAAATGGAAAGAAAAAAGTTAACCGGAGACATTAATTAGCAATATATTTGCCTCAATAGTTATTGTCTAGTGATTACATGAAGCTCTTATCAATTCCTGACAAGTTCTTAAATAAGAAGTTGTCCCTCACAGATAAGAACACACAATAAAATATGATTTCTAATAAATCTATAAGATAAAACATAAAAGATGAGTAACTTTAAAATTTAAATAAAAGGATAAAGGTATTTTTCAAATTTATCAAATAGTTTTTTATTATAATTTAAAATTAGTTTAAGGTTAAACATATGCAGAGATATGTAAGATGTGACCAAAAAAGCTATTATTTAGTTTGGTTTCAATTCATTTTCAAGTTTAATTGTGAATAATTAAATCAAAACACAATCTATAAGCAAAGCATAGGCATAACTAAAAATCAAATTTAAGTTGCATGTTTTGATACATTTTAGGTCTTATTTATCCAATTTATGGTTATCTACATTTATTCTTGAAGCACACATCAGGAACTAAAAATCAACAAACTTTTTCTCTTTTAAACTTTTAACTGCCTCTTTTAGGCTCTTTTCAAAGGAAATAAATTCAATTCCCAAGTTCTTTGCCTTTTCTTTGGAAACCTGACGCAAATGGTTCGTCATCTTCGCACATTGTATCATTGTCAAGAAAGTGAGGAACATGTTATCTCTCAAGAATGATTGATAAGTCATTATTTTCTCTTATTTATCCATTTTAATTAGTAATTTATATATATTTTCTCAGTTTGATAAAGCTTCATTTACCAGAAATTTGTAACTTTTTCAGAGCGACTTTGTTATTTCACTGAGCTTGGAATTAATTTCTAGAATGGAAGAGAATTGTCACATCTTTTGCCACATCACCACTGCCTCCACATCATATTTTTCCTTTTTCTTTATTTCTTTTTTATGTTGGGCCAGACTTGTAAGGGGACTTTGGCCCATTAGGGTTGAAAAAGGTTGCCCTAGCTTAGGTAAGGGAGAGATACTTTAAGGGGCAGCGGCTCGAACCAAGATAGCAATTTTATTTTTACGTTTTTAGAACCTTCTATGCTTTTTGTATACAGTTCACGTTTTCTTCATTTTTTCATTCACATTTTCTACATTTTTTTTCATTCTCGTTTCTACTTCATCTTGTTTATTCGCTTTTTTGGAAGGCTAATTTGTTTGGGTTATCCTCTTGGTTGAGGGTGGAAAAGGTTTGAGGTTCTGTGCTTAATCATCTAGCCTCTTAACTCTCGTCTATTTCATTTTTTGCCCATTGTTTTCACTGGACCGTTCATGCTTAATGGCAAGAAATATGATCTGTTGGGTTGGGATGAATGGTTTGTGCGAACGCTTGCTTGCATAATTAAACTCACTCTAATTTTCACTTAGTCAATTAGTTAGGGTTGAAATGAGGATTGAGCATCAATACGAATTTCCGCAACCAATGATATCTGTACTACAATCGAAATCAAGGGGATAATCTGTTTTTAATCATTGGTTTAAGTTTCGTAGTTAAATACTATTTTGTTGAAATCTGTCTACCCCCCTTTTTCAGTGTGTTTTTCCTAGTAGTATACTTTACTGAGATTATTTGACCAGATACGACTTCGATCAATGAGAACAAAAACTTATCTCACAAATTAAGTGTCAAGAATTCTAAAAAAGAAAGACTAACTCAAATTAAGTGTCAAGAATTCTAAAAAAGAAAGACTAACTCATAAGATTAACTACATTAAGTTAAAATTTTACCATGGTAAATTAAGTTCAGTTTCTCATAATTAAACTTACTTGTCTGGAATCTGCAAAATTGGATACATATGACGTAAAATCTTAACAATTTCTGACAAGTGTGCAACTCTTTCAACTAAACAATATCTTCCACTAGCTGAATCATTCTCATATGCTTGAATATGAGCATTTGCAACATATTTCACATTGACCCACCCAAAATTGAGATTTAGAAACATTTGTGAACCTCCAAACTATCGGCTAAGAGCCAATACATAAGATAATGACACCACTTTCAACCCAAAATCTTAAGGCATTAAGTTTGTGGGTATTCTCTTTTTTATATGTTACTCAACTTTCTCATTCCTACTCAATGTGGGACTTAGACTCGCATGGATACCTAACAATCTCTCCCTCCTTCAAGCTTCAAGCGGAACCATTTTCAAACACGAATACCTCATTTACAAATAATCTTCACATATACTGTCATTTACACACTTAAACAGATACACTTACCTAAAACCTCATTCATTATTTAATTTCTTAGTGTTATTCTCCTCAATTGGCCCAACACAATATTGAGATAAATGTTCAATTTTGATAGAATTAAAAGGCTTGAATGGTTCATTAGATAAATATTACCATTGACCTGATTTAAAATTTGAGGAGAACTTGCCTTGAGCTCTGTAAGAAAGGCCCTATATATGACTTAAAACCAAGTAATTCATAATTTTTTTTAACTATAAAGACCAAGTAATTCATAATGAAAATTTACAAATCTCTTAAAATTTAGAAATATATGAAAAAATACAATAAAATTGAATTCACATTCAAATTAATAATAATTTATCGAGTTAAATAAAATAGTCACCAACAAAATTTAAAATAAGTATATATTATCTAAGAGTGTTATACTTTAACGCTATACATAATAAATTCAATAATGTGAAACTGAGTATTATTATTTTATAATATTTTATTAAATAAAATATAAATTATTATTTTTTTGTTATATAATATTTTATTAAATAAAATAAATATTAAATTAATGTAATTCATGTCGCAACCGGGGTCACGACGGGGACGACGGACAAAAAAATTTTTTATTTTTAATAAAACAGAGGAGTCGCCGCCATAATTTATTAAAGAAAAACTATGAAAAACCGAAAATAGGGTAAGACAAGTTCACAAAACCGGATTTAGAGTCCGGGAGTCGGTTACCTATGGGGAAGGTGTTAGCACCCCACAACGCCCGTCTTCAGACGGTACCTTTAATTAAATAAGTAATCTGAGTGTGATTTTTTTAAAACATTTATTTTCCCAAGAAAGAAATAAAATGCAAATAATAACAAACAAAAATATTTATTATTTTTTTAGAAAGGGCCCGACAAGGATTTGACCTTGCTCCTACGTATCTCTATCAAGGATAGAGAATCAGGATTACGTAGTTCTTTAAGAAAATTCGGTTGTTGAAATGTTTAATATTTTTTTTAGTTTTGAAAATTTTATATATTTTTTATTTTGAATGTTTTTTATAGTAAATTTCAAATTTGGATACCGTAGACGCGTGCGGTCCTTTGATATTCCAGACAAATCTTCAAATTTGGGTACCGTAGACGTGTGCAGTCTTTTGGTATTCCAATCAAAGTTAAAACTTTCCGAATTAAACTCTTGTATGGTGCGAACAATCATTTTAAGAATTCAATCGAGTCATCATAACTTTTCAAATCAAAATTTGGATAGTTAGAAGTTAAACATTTTTTTTTAAAAAAGGAAAAAAAACACAATATGTCAAAACTTTTATTTTCTTTATATTTGTTTTTTATAAAAAGAACTAAAGGGGTATTTATGAAAACAAAAAGAATTATGGGTGTAGGTCTAAATATATGGGGTTGCAGGGAGCAATTTAATGGCTTGCGAAATACTAGTAGACATTTGAATTTATTCTGAAAGAATGTAACAACAAAGTCAAGATGGTGACTCCCTTTTTTTCATCTATTTTGTGTATGCCAAACCAATTAGGCATGACATGAGGTATGGTGTGTGAATGAAAGGTGCATGGATGCATAGTTGCTGGAAGGTGGTCTTTGGTGGAGATGGAGGAAGACGCAGGTTGGATAACCCTTGTGGAGGTGCAGGCTCGCTTGGAGGACATTGTGGTGGCTTTGAGGATGTGGTGGAGGAATAATTTTTTTTTTATTTTTTTATTCTATCCTAATGCATGCGTAAAGAAACTTGAAAATAAGCAGAAGAAAAGAAAAGCAAGATAATTGGGTGCTTGAATAAGTTAATATTTTTCTTCTATGCTTTCTTTTCTCTCTATTCTCAATACACCATTCTCTATTTTTTCTCAATTCTCTCTCCTCAGTTCTCTCTTTTCTCTCTTCAATGTTCCCTTTTTTCTTTTCCAGAATCCGTGTGCCTTCAGTTCCCCTTTTATAAAAGTCCATCTCTTTTCTGTTTTTTTTTTTTTTGTTTTTTCTTTTTTTTTT
>Ga0099825_1002355_pt1 | contig 25063 bp, 13 predicted proteins | sample SiratroredBW_FD_76838 | JGI IMG/M metagenome (GOLD analysis project Ga0099825, IMG submission 76838) | Root nodule microbial communities of legume samples collected from California, USA - Siratro red BW | ecosystem: Host-associated > Plants > Roots > Nodule | place: USA: California | collected... | reverse complement strand
TATATATATATATATATATATATATATATATATATATATATATATATATATATAATTGATTATTTTCTGTTTTACTGTGTTTTATTCTTTTGTTTTAGTACATCAATTTTATTAATTTGAATCATTTTATCATATAACTTATTATCTCCTCAATTTAAAACTCTATTTTCATTTTCATTTGTTTTAGTCATGGTACCTTATTTCTAAATCTCTAACCAAATTTACCTCTCACAAGTCCACACAAAAAACCTTTACCATTAGCAACTTTCTTCAAACAAAACTTTTCAATTTCAACCACAACTCGCTTCCATTTTACACACACCACGAACTCAACTCATACAAATAATCATCAAAATAGTTACTGTACAAACTAGGAACCTCTACATGCATGCAAATTATAAGAGTGTATACTTTAATAATCTCAGCTACCTTTCTTTTTGCTTTTTCACATAGGGAGATACTTCCTGGACCCTCTCCTCGCACATCCGTGCTTTCACTTTTCGGTTAATAAACAAATACAAATTCGACACATTAATTTATGTGTAAATAATTTTCACCCAAAAATAAATAAGGTGTAAAAGTTTAAATCTAGTCTTTTAAGTCATGTGGCTTGAGGTTCAATAAATAAAATGAAATAATTGGTTTTTATTACTTTGGACATGACAATGATACCACACACAGTACGTGTCACATATGTGACTTTTTACAAGATTGAGAAAGGTACAAGTCGTAAAGACTCTTTAACAAATGTCCTTAATGATTAAGTATATTTTTAATCTTTTTATTTATTTAATTTTACATTTTAATGAATTAAAATATTTATTTATCCAATTTCAAGTCATCAAGTCTTAGTTAATCAAACGTTTAAGTGTAAATGTGAATGTTTTTAAAATTTAAAATCGAACAAAGTTACCAATAACTAAAAATCAAAGAATAAAAAAAGTTAACAAAATTAGGGACTAAAATTATGAATTCTACAAAATGGATGACCAAAATTATAATTAATCAATTTTTTACTAACAGAAAAGCTTAATAAATTTATTAGCTATATTTGTAGATGTTTTTTTACTATATTGGCTGTATAATAATTATTTTTCTTGTTCTACTTCTTTTTATAGCAACAGATATTGATGATCATGTATAATAAATAGTTTTGTCATATTTTTACATCATACGCTTTATTAAAGAACGAAAAACAAAAATTGGAGGAGGAATGGTGGGCCCACATAAGGGGGTCAGAGTTCGTTACCGAACTCACATGAAGCGCGTATCTCCTTTTCATCGACTACGACCACTATGTTTACTTTTTCATAAAATATTTTCAAAACTCTGTAAACTAATTAATTCAATAAAAAATTAATAAAATATGAAAAATCACAGCGCAAGTTTCATTTTTTTTCCATTATAAATAATTAATTACAGTCGTTCTAATTAATATTCAACCAGTGCAGATTAAATTCATGGTTCAGTAACATTCTTATGTTCTAAAAAATACAAATATACATTAAAATTCAAAATTATTTTCTCAATTTCTATGCCTAGTACTAACTATTTGTTGAAATGGACTAGTTAAGAAGTTGTAAATCGTGATTCTAAACATATTCAAAATATAAAGACTTCAAAATATAAAATTTTAGAAAAATAAAAAGAAAAAAAAAATAGTGGAGGGCATATCTGTCTGAAAGAAAAAAAAAAGGCATAGTAAAGTAAGCTGAAAGATAAATAAGAGTCACGTCACCAAACGTGTTGTTGGATTTGACGTTCACTATTCATCTGGTTTTGATGAATGAAGACGAAGAAGACGAACACGAACCTCTTTCTGCTTCGTTACACTAGGAAACGCTCCCAAAAAACCAGCCACAAAAAGCAAAGCCCAAAGCCCAAATCAAAACAAAACTAACCGTTATGGCTTCAGAAGCACAGCTTCAGCTAGGTCTAACCCTAGAGGAATTCACGGAACTCGAGAGCACCATCAACATGCACCACAAGTTCGCGCCGTCCCCCAAAATCTGCACCTCCATCATAGCGCAACGCATCGAGGCTCCGGCGCACACGGTCTGGCCCCTGGTTCGAAGCTTCGAGAACCCGCAGAAGTACAAGCACTTCATCAAGAGCTGCAACATGCGCTCAGGCGACGGCGGCGTCGGCAGCATCCGAGAGGTCACCGTCGTGTCCGGCCTCCCAGCCTCCACCAGCACCGAGCGCCTCGAGATTCTCGACGACGAAAACCACCTGCTGAGCTTCCGCGTGGTCGGCGGCGAGCACAGGCTCCACAACTACCGCTCCGTGACGTCGGTGAACGAGTTCAACAGAGACGGTAAGGTTTACACCGTTGTGTTGGAATCGTACGTTGTGGACATTCCCGAAGGGAACACTGGAGTGGATACGAAGATGTTTGTGGACACTGTGGTGAAGCTTAACCTTCAGAAACTCGGAGAAGTTGCCATGGCCACCATTCTGCACTGAACACTTCGTTTCATTTCTTCCTCAACCCTATTAATTACTATATATTACTATTATTTGGTGAATTATTCCTGCATGTTTTCCTTACTTTTCATTGTTAATTAATACTTTACTTGTATCCCTATTCCTCATTTATATAATCAAATGCATATCTGTCTGTTAAGTACGCAGTTTTAGAATACACCATCAACAACAACATCTTCTTCACACTCAGACTAGAACTAGACTTCAATTTTTAAATCAAGTTTTGTATATGAAAAAATATAATTGAAGGAGAAAGTATCAACATAAATTCAAGTAATAGTCATTGCCACAACATCAACTTGCTGAAATATGAAATAGTATTATTTTTCTGTTTTAGGAATATAGTAATACAAACTTTTAGGATTTCTTTGTTTAGACGCTAGATTTAAAGCATTAAACATGGTTAAAATGAGTGCTAATCTTGGTGAGTAACAGTTAGAATCATTGATTTTGGTATTGGTCAAATGGTTAGTTAACCATTCCCGTTAATTGTTAAACAGACAGAAAAAAATGAGACTTGCATCTAGTGAATTGCGTGCAATTTGGAGTTTTTTGTGTGTTACGTTATAGCCTCCAAAATCATATACTAATTTGGTATTCCGGCTCGAACTTTAGAAAGAAAAAATAGAACATAAGAAAGAAAGAAAGATTGCGTTTCGGAAAAGGTCAAATATTTAAGGTTATAAGATTACGCTGAAGCTTAAAGAGATGGATGTTTGACGTTAATTTGGCAACGCTTATTAATATGATTTAACATTTGCGTGCGTTATTGGATGGATTATTGCGTTGCAACTTGCGAGTTTGTTTCTGGCTTTCGTGTTCTCAAAGTCTCAAATACAAAACAATGCCTTAAATTAGTTTGTCTTTAAGCTCAATAAAGAGATGTTTAATCTAATTTAATTTCAAACACACTTTAGTGTTATGTTATTTTAATTTAAGAAAAAGAGGATACGAGCATGCTTATATTCAAAACGAACCCACATTGATATCATTATATTTAAAAGAAACAAGTCAAGAAACATTTAATTACTATGCTAATTGTATGTTCTAAATTAATTTCATTTATAAATGTTGATTACTTTCATATTTGGTACTTAATAAATGATTTTTACTCTTTTATTCCTTAATAGTTAAATGATATTGATGTGGTGTTTAAGAAGAAAAAAAGGTGATTTGAAGAAAAAGGTAACAGGTTGTTGAGGTTAAAAAAAAAAAAAAAAAAACTTATTTTGCGGTTCATGTGTTAAACCCGAATTGAAGGGCAAGAACAGAAAGTTACAAAATCTTGTGATGATCGCTTGTGACAAACCTTGAGGAACATGTGACTGTGAAGGCTCATCCGCGTAAAACTGCATCGCTGGATTATTTTATTTACTTCAAAATTTATTTATTTTATTAACTTTCTGCTTAAAGTTCGAGGGACACAAATAATTTCCATTAATGAAATTGACAATTTGTAGTTTTTTAATAAATACTTGTTTTTGTTATATATTCAGTAATTATGAATTTCTTCGTTCAGTTCGTCAGTGTGTTTTTTCCGTCACAATTATGAAAAACGTATGAAATGTAGAAGTACCTTATAAAAAAATATATCAAATTTATGCTTACAAAATTTCGTGAAAACAATCGTTAAAAAATAAAGGTTATAATTCTAAATATAATTACAATTCCGATAGACTATTAAGGAGAAAATCCCTGTAAGGAAGATTGCCGGTATAACTGAAAATAGTGATTGCGATATATAAACACGTGATTAGTAGTTGATTAGTGTTATATCAACTCTACGTAATTGACGCAAACCACTATTGAGCTATAAATGACATTTCAGACTGAGTGCTGTGTGTAGATATTTTGCAGTCTCGGTCAAATTTATGTTTGAATCTTAATAATTACATTTTAAATTTTTCAACAATTATTTTCAATATCACTTTAAGTTTTTCCATTTAATTACTGAAACATAGTTAATCACAGATAGAATTAAAAAGATAACCTTACTTGTAGCACTATATTTATTTTAAAAACTTGATATTTTAATATAGCACAACCTTTATTTTATTTTCTTAAAAAATTATTGGTATTTCATTTGTACCTTTCGTTTTCAAAACAAAAATCAAGATAGATATCAAACTAGTACTTGCCCAAACATAAAACTGTTTTAAGATTAATACATGTTTTCGAATTCGTCATCTTTTATTTATTTTCTTCACTTTTTGGATTTGAATAAAAAATCAAAAAGCGATTTCACATACTAAGATTCGTCCAAACAAGCTCTCATTTATTTTCCAAAGAGTCAAAGTTAAAAAAGAGTCAAAAGAGGTAATCCTCAACTAAAACGTGTGAATTGTGATCTTATCACTGACTATCATTTTCATAAATAGAAACATATTATCTCTGTAGACCTTTTTTTTATGAAATCTGAACTTTATTCTCATTACATCATTTTTTGGGGTTCAAAGTAAATTTTACAAAATCATGTAATCTTAAATGAATAACCTTTTAAATACTATAAATATGTATTCATATTTTATACTACATAATTTTACTAACATATTAGCTGCAAATAATACAATAAAACTCATTGTATGATAATTTTAAACTGTATGTGTCTTAGGTGTAGTCCGGACTAGAACTGTGTAACATTCTAGACGACCTCACAGGCCTAATGGTGAAAATGGGTATATAAAGATGTTGATTTTCTCCAAAAGATATTTTTTTTTTTAAAAGTTATTTCTCATCGTCATGTTTAGTTCTTTAATTTAAGAATTATAATTATTTATTCAGTATATTATTAAATTAAAAAAATGAAGTAACTTATTTATTCAAAAAAAAAATTATATATATATATATATATATATATCCTTGTTACACGCTAAAGTGAGCTTGGCCCGTTTGTAGGCCAATTCTTTGGGCTGGAACAGCATAGGTAGGCCCGTCACTTTACCCGAGGTTTCCTTTGCTTTCCTAGAATAAGCAACTTGTTAAAGAATAATTATATCTAGTGGGCCCATTGGGAAGAAGCAATAGGCCCACATTGTAGATATGGCGTAGTTGATGGGCTTTTTGTATAAAGGGTTACAGAGCCCATGTATGACCCTCTATTCATTACTTAATGAGTCATGTGCAGTGAGTATTCTGCACTATTCGCCAACCAATAACTTAGTTGACCAGAACTCCCAAAAGAGGAAATATAAAACAAAAAAATAATTGTAGGACACGAGTCATAGTATTTCTCTTTCAGAAGTTCTTCACATAATAATAATAATAATAATAATAATTGTGCAACAGAAAAATAATTTTCTTACTGCTATACGCTGTCAAAACAAAATTTACCGCTGAATCATTGTCTGAGGTATTTTTTATATGATAGAAAAAAATTCAAAATTGATACTTTTATAAAGTAGTGCGAAAAGAGTAATATTAAAAATCAGGATTTAACAAAGTATACTTTTTTTTTTTTTTTTCTTGCAGGGATAAAACCCACTCGTTAAGGAAAAGACATGTCTTAGGTTACTAAATACGCTAAGTAGACTAATGATAAAAGTAGAGATTGTAATATCGAGTAGACCATACACTCTAGTTCGTACTGTGAAGAATGTGCAATGAACTTACTCTTTTGATCCATTAATTTAATTACTAGTCCATGTAATAATAAAAAATTGAAAATATTTTGTTTTTGAATATATTTTTTAATTTTTACTTTTTATCAAGAAATTCATGAAATCATTCACCTATATTGATTATTATTGAGCTTGATTAATTATTTTGTATATGTAAATGTTAATAAATATAAATTATAATAAAATATGTTTGTACATGTGTGTTTATATTTTATTTATCAATATAACTATATATTTTTATGTATTTTTTATATTACTATATCTAATATTGACTAAAAACAATTTTAAAAGTATATAATAATAATATACTTCTTACAAAAATAAAATTGTGGTAAAATTCTTTATGTGGAAGGAATCAATAAAATAAGTCTCCATTGTTGTGTGATAGGGACCAATCTAATATGTGTTTTGTAAGCCGAATACAAAGAGTCAACGTGGAATGGACTATCCCGTTTTGTCATCCTTGAATAAAAGTTTCAAAATACTAAACAATATTTTTATTTTTAGGATTTTAAATAGTGAAAAAGAACTATAAAATAATGCAAGCAAAACCCGTGAAAGATAACAAAAAAAAATTACATTATTTTGCAAAAAAAATTTTGATAAATTATTCTTTCTTAGATAAAATTAATTTGTGTATAAAATATTTGATAAATATTCTCTTATATAGTTCATATAATTTTTAATCTATGCATATTAATTATAGTTTATAGAAAAATATTTTTTTCTCAAAATGTTTCTTAATAAACTTGTTCAAACATATGTAACAGTGATATAAGATCTTTTTGTATGGTACTCTACATAAATTTACTCTAAAGGGAAAAAAAAGAAAATAAATATAAATTAACTTATTCTTTATATTTAGTTTAGGCATGAGTTTATTTGTATGAATTCTTTTATATATTTATTTTTTTTATTTTTAACTTCACATAATCATATATTAGTTTATACATAAGATAATTTGCTGTACTTTATAAATAAATAACATAAGATAAACATATATTGTATAAATAAAATAGTTTAAGAATTGAAAAAAGAAAAAAAAAAGATACTTCAAGTAAATCAACAAAGGTAAAAATGAAAAAAGAAAGTATAGCTTATGAGCTAATTAATTGTAGTTGTTTGTAGAAATAAAGCTCACAAACATGCTTAATAATTAAACTAACTTATAAATTTTTCAATTAATTTTTAGGTCACTTCATCAATTTCTCCTACCACGTTTCTATAGCTTAATAGTATTTCGCCAACAAGGTAAATAGATTTTTTTTTCTCTGCCAACTTAACTTTTTTAAGAAAGCGAGGCCAACAATACGGTACTCGAATCTATATGTTGCCACAATTTAAAATTACTTAAATATTTATAATTCTTAAAACTAAAACATATAAATCCTACTTTATTCGTAACATAAATACATATTTTAGATTGTTTACTTCTAATATATATATATATATATATATATATATATATATTATATATATATATATATATATATATATATATATTGAAAGATATATTCATTTAAGATTTTGTTGTTAGTTGTCTCTAACTAAATCGTTAGAAATACCATTTATCTATGAGGGGTGATATTTATAATATTAATTAGATTCTTTTATTTTTAACTTATAATATTATTATGTATTATTAAAATAGTGATTAATTGGGTGTAACTTTTTTTGGGTAAGTGTTAAAGTATAGTTTTCCTTTAACTATTCTTTAAAAAACTAAGAATCAATTACGTGAGTCCCACAAAATCACACGTACAAAAATTATACAATCAGAAAGAGAGTAAAGATATAGTTTTTAATAGAAAAAAAATGCATGTCTATTATTATATTTACACGATGAATATAGATGAAATCTGTGGCTGTAGCTAAGGTAATTACCCCATATGCAAAGTTATAATTCTGTATGAAGGCATGGATTTGCTCATGCAAACATAGAAAGGTGTTAAGTGGATAGTAAATAACAGTGGCAATAAATGAAGAGTTGGTACAGAACAGGTTCATTCAGTTCCACACTATAATACACTTATCGGAAATAACAACAATAAATTCATGTAAAGGTAGGTAGGATCATGCTAGCTACCAAAAATTGTCGTCATTACTTGGTTTGCTTACATCACTCTTTGAATCTCCTCTCCTGTTTCTGGCCACCACAAAACCAAGAAAGGACACTGCCATGAGACTAAAACAACAGTGTTTCACTTTCTCTGTCCCTCTCTTTTCATTTGCCTTGTGCCTTTAGTTGTTACATTCTGAAGGAAAAGTTTGCAACCCCATTTCTTTATTTACTCTCCTTTCTCCTCACATTACCTTTCTGGTATTAAAATAGCTAAAAAGCAAAGGGCTTTCTCTGAAAATGTTTCTGCGGTTACCTGCCATGAACAGGAGTTTGAACAGAGAAAATCCAGATATTTTGATTATGATGATTGCAGGGCAACAGATAATGAGGGGTGTTGAGGAGGACAAGAGAGATCAGAGAGAGAGCCAAGACATGGGCCCGGTAAAGCCTGCAACACAAATGAGTGCCACTGCACCAAACACTAATGTGTTCCCTCTTCTCCTCCCTCTCCCTCTCCTTTCTTGTTTTACTCTTTTCTGCCTCTTTACCTTTCTCTCTTAATTTATGGCTTTTTTTTCATTTCCCCTCACTTCAACACCCCCCAGTCCCTTTTTTATACTCTTTTCCACTTTGACACACTTTTTTCCTTTCCATGCTCTTCTTCTTCAACTTCTTGTCTTTAATGTGCAAGACTAGAGGAAAGCTTGATGGGGTCTAAGGAAACGATACTCGTGTTTTGAGGTTTGGATGCTTGAAGAAAAAGATGTTTCTGTCCATGCAAAAGAAACCAACACAACTTTCGTGTTGGTCTTTTTTTTGGCATGGCATAAACCAGTTTGGAATGCCTTGGCTTCTTTTACTTGCTTTTAAACTAATAGCCTTGTTACTTGCCTCTAACGTTCTTTTTCATTTTCCTTTCACATTCTTGTAGGTCCTCCAAAGACAACATATATTGGCAAGGAGTTGCTCAATGTTACACCTTTGCAGATTAAGTGAAGGTCGGTTGTGCTAGCTCACATCATTTTGGTTTGATATTTTTATGACTAATCCAAAAGCATACTCTGATTAATTCTCTACTTTCTTCTTTCCGCGTAAAATCTATTTTGAATTTTGAAAGGAGGCCGAATCAAGTCACATTCTGCATAACTATTTATCCATGTGCTCCTTTTCTCATTTTAAATTTGCTTTCTAGTTTATGGCGGGGATGTTTCTTGTTGCGTAGGTCTATGTTCTTTTCTCTCTTAGCTATTGTGGGATCATAACACTCTCAAAAGTAAACCTTTTCTCGAAGACAAGTGCTAAATCAAGAGCCTCGTATACTAATTACTTGTTATTTGATGGAGAGAGATATGTACATTGCTCCACTGGACATTTCGGGGCGAGGTGCTACAGTAATAGATGAAATTTCCCAACATTCCACCTCAAATCCTCTCCTTCAGTGCTATTCACTTGACCTTAACAACCAATCCCACATCATAAATGGAATTTCAATGCTTTCTGGAGAGCAAGGTGAACCTATTAGTAATGTCCATGCTGATGCTTGCTTCACTAATCCATCTATTGTTGCTGACTCTAGTCCATTAGTTCCATCACGAAGAAACACTGTTGTGGGAGATGCCTCAAATCCAATGGAGAACACTGAGTTTCAAGAGCATTTAGTTGGAGGGGTGCCACTCACTCCTGCTTCGCTTGCTGCCATTCTTGCTGCTAGAGTTGGTCTTGAAGAAAATTTGGAGAATTCAGCAGCCCTGCCTCCCTCAATCTGCTCCACGGGGGCACTAGAGGTATTCTTCAACAATTTGCAAGGTACTTCAAACCCTTTGTCTGCAACTTTTGAGGACTGTGGTTACAATGAAGTTCCTAGTAAGTGGAATGCTAACAAATTTCACAAAGCTCCAGAGATTGATGGAACTTGTCAGCCTTATTCTTCTATAGCAAACCTGGATCCTAATGAATGGGCAACATCAAACGTTGCAAACATGGCCAATTACGCTTACTATTCCTCTAACTTTAGTAAAGAACTTTCTCTAAGTCTTGCAACATCTACAACCGCAGGACAGTGCTCCGAGGTGACTTGCTCTAATATGACCCCTTGCATGAATGGACCCATTTCCTGCAGCAGTAGTAGAGAACTTTCTATGAATTTGGGTGGTAATAAATATGTACAATTTTCACCAGAAGTACTGGAATCGAGATACCTTCTTGGGATTCAAGAGATACTTGCTCAAATTGCAAGATATTCATTTGAAAATCTGGAACAATTAAATTATTCAGGACCTGGTAATAGAGCTGGTGGAAACAAGTCAGCTTCAGCTTTTCCAACCAAGAGAAATATCTTGACAGATCACAATCCAAATTCTATTTACGAATCTCATGCAGAATCTCCATTGCAAAGGCGGGCTGCTGAATCAAAGAAAGCCCAACTGCTGACACTTCTACAACTGGTATGACACTACATAAATTAATTATTTTGATGTTCATATTAATTATGGTTATGGACAGAATCATGTTAGCATTGCATTGCACTTGTCCACATTCAGATTCATTGATTGCAGATAAATTGCTAAAATTGGTTCATAAGAATGGTCTGTAAAACGGATAAGTAGGGCAGTTTAAGAGTAGAACATGTAAATTTTCATCATGAAATCTTGCCATACAACTAACTAGCTATCTCTTTCTTAATCAGGTGGACAATCGATACAGCCAGTGTTTGGATGAGATACATACTGTTATATCTGCATTCCATGCAGCTACCGAGCTGGACCCACAAATACATGCACATTTTGCTCTTCAAACCATCTCTGTCCTTTACAAGGACTTACGAGAGAGGATTAGCAACTACATTCTTGCCATGGGATCAAGTTTCAACAAATCGTCTGCAGAAGAGAATGAATGGTCTGTTGAAACTTCATTCCTTCAAAAGCAATGGGCTCTCCAGCAGTTGAAAAGAAAAGATCAGCTGTGGAGGCCCCAGAGAGGCTTGCCAGAAAGATCTGTCTCGGTTCTACGGGCATGGATGTTTCAGAATTTCTTACACCCGTTAGTTTCAAATATGCAATATACCTTTTTCTTGGACTGGTTTTATACGTTAATAACCAGATTTTTATCCATGAATTAAAGAATATATATAAAGAAAGTATTTATTTATTATTTGATGGATTTCAGGTATCCCAAAGATGCAGAGAAGCATTTACTTGCAGTAAAAAGTGGGTTGACAAGAAGTCAGGTATTTATCTACTACTCTTGCTTGTCTGTTGCTTTGTTTAAAGGTGAACAATCTGATATACTTGCTTGGTTGTGTCTTCAAACTCAGGTATCCAACTGGTTTATAAATGCTCGTGTGCGGCTGTGGAAACCTATGATTGAAGAGATGTATGCCGAAATGAACAAAAGAAAGGCTTGTCGAAATGAAGAAGGAATCCAGAATAACCATGGAAACAGGATAAGCATGAGTAATCAAAGGTTTAATGTTAACTAAAGGTGTACACAGTCGCATAACGATATAACGCACCCTTTTCTTTATTCAAATAGAAAACAGAACTGAGGCCAAAATCTGCGCTTATTGCTTTGCATAGTAGGTAGGGTATATTATTAATGAGGATGTCCATGAAGAAAATATAATCCTAGTAAATTTCACGACATTTATTTAAACCACGTCTTATTTTGGCTTGATTTCTTCTTCCATGGCGATGTTAAAGGGGTGACGCTATTTTAACGTTCTTAAGAAGGCAGGTCCGGCATGGAAAGAGGCTCATGTTAAGGCAAAGTAAACGGGTAGCACTTCTTAAGAAAGATAAATCCTAGACAGATAAAAGTACCGGGTTGACGCCATTAGTCATGTCATTATAGAAAAAACGATTACATATACTTTCAATGTTTTACCAATTAATTTCATAACTGCTTTAACAAGTAAAGAAAATCCCAATGTTGCTTTCATTATTTCACTTCGGCTTTTCAGGGTCAGGAATCTCTTGACGATAAATACACTATGAAAGTATCTAACAGCTAGAAAAAGACCGACATGAAAAGGAATTGAGTGTAAGATTACATGGTGTGCCCACCGCGTTAGCTTTACAGTTGTAACAAAAACTGTCATTTTTTATTTATTTGTCCAATAATAACAATTTTGAAGCTTTAGCAACGATTCAAACTCGCTAACTTATGTCTATGATTACAAATAAAAGAATGACTATAGCTGCTTTCAACTAAACTCTTTCCCCTTTTTTTTCTGTTGATTCTTTCTTCGTCTCCCTCTATCTACAATGACATCGTTCCTTTCACCAGACTTTTGACAAAACAAAGAACTATAAACTTGTGCAACAATCAAAATACAAAGACGTGGCAAGCTTTATTAATCTACGACTACTACCGTACTACATCTCCACGGAAATTCGTGTTTTTATTGGTTTCAATTTCAAACCCATGCTCTCTGGGGAGTAAAGCTCGGGAGAAATGCAAGAGGGACTCAGGGGACTTCTTGGGCTGACACTCAACTTAGATGGTCTGTACAAGCCATATCCCATGAGAAAGTACTCCAACGGTATTAACATGGCATGAGGTTGCTCCTCTGTTACCATTGACCCGCACGCTTGAACCTGCAGTTCCGCCAACAATAGCTATTAAATCTAGTTCATTTTTTATTGGTATACACTTTCTTCTCACATATTAAAATGGACTTGAACTGTCTTACGCACCTCGACTAAGGCACTGAATCGTCTATCCAACTTAGATGTCATGTGGAGAGCCTCGGAGTGAAAAGGAGACATATCCCCGACAAAAATTAGTGAACGACAGTGTAATTTTCTCAATCCTTCACTGATGTCATGTCTCCTGCAAAATGCCAATGCAAAGTTATGGCAACGTTGCGGTTTCATAATATGTGGAACTACAGCATCACCAAATGCATTTATGCATGAAAAGTGGTAAATTAACAACGACTGCATGTATAGTTAAATTCTGAGTCTCCGACTGATGTCGAAAGTCTAGCAATAATTGATATCATGCAGAGAGGAACTCCATTCCTACCGCCACCACCACCCAACACATACATATGTATAATATAATAGGTAGTCACTTTCTAGTTGAATGAAAACCACTATTTTGAAGTGTTGTCTTACCCATTAATTGCTTCAAGGAACCGCCACACATTTAAACTCTGCCTCTCATCCAGTGACTGTCAGGAAATATTTAAAAGAGAGTCAGACAAGGGCTCAGTTTCAAACTGCCAACTAACCCATTCAATACATGGAAGCGTAAGATAAATTGGACTAACCCTTTGGCATGCTTGAACTGGCAAATAATCACTGCCTCGAACCTCCTGTCATCACCAATAAAGTTAATGACTCAACCTCACATACTGAAGGAAGGGGAAATTTTCTTTTGGAGGAATAGGCATACCTTGCTAAAGTATCGCTTTAGCAATATTTCTTTAACCACCCCACACATGCCATAAAAGTAGAGGAAATTTGACATGACCTGCAATTATTAGTCTTTAGCAAAAGGTGATATGTATTTTCATAATAAGTAGACAATGCCTCTCAGGTTTAGAAAAAGAACCTTATTGTACAACCATTCAGTCCAAGATGGTGCTTTACATAAAGGAGAAACAAGTATCAAACCAATAACACGATGTCTATACTTCATCTGTTGTTTAAGTAAGAAATATCAGTGAGATTCATTCAGCAATTTAAGAATGGTAAGAGGAAGGGGAGAGACAGTGCGACATATACGAAGACTCACAGCAAATAAGGTAAGAATGTAGGCCCCAGCAGTTACTCCCATACACATCACTGCACTATGACTGCAAAGGAGAGAGGGGAAAGATATTAGATTGCCTTCTCAAGATCAAGGAGACGCAATCAGTTGCACAAGTTATAAACCCGTCACTTTTAATGCACAACGGAAGGATGTTTCAGTTGCAAATATGGTAAATTAAAAGATAAACAAGCAAATATTTCAAATTGAAGCCAAGTTGAAATTGATTTAACATTATCATCTTGATGCTACATAAGGGGAGTGGAGAGGAAACGTATGGACTTAGGGAATAAGACCCTTGGCTAGGAGTTAAAATTTCCAGAGAGTAAGAGATTGCGAAGGGAACAGGATAGTTTCTGTACTGAATAATTGTCATTCACTATAGCATCCCATAAACTTGGTTACTTGAAAATAAAGGTTTTACTGAAATTTTAGATTTTCAACAATAGGGAACGAAACTTTTTCTATTTCGTATTTAATTCCATGACTTATCTTTCCATTTGATTCCATTCCACTCTCTCTATAACTTTCTACCATGAACTAAATGGAAAGAAATTGATGAGTGAGCTGGAACATACCCAAAATAATTGAGAACTTCAGCTATTTGATCAGCCAAGTCATCAGCAGAAAGAATTGGACCGTCTGGATAAATGGCAGCAGCTCCCAACTGCAATAATTCACAAAAAGGTACAAAACGATAAGGACCGATATACGTCCAAAATAAAAAAATATTTAAAAATGAGTAGAGATAAGTAACAAGTAACAACATATTACAGTTTCAAGAAATAAAGTTACAGACCTCGTGCCCAGGTGGACTAATATGATAGATGCAGAAATTATGAAGCAGTAGCGAACAGGCTTCTGGACAAAATAACAACCCTTGAAAGCACGAGACATCTAATGAAACCACATGCACGAAAGCAAATGGTTAGAGTGTTGGTTCGTCAACCAAACAAACAGTTGTTTGGACAAACTTCTTCGTAAGCACTTCTAAAAAAATAAAAAAATTAAAATTAATTTCTATATAAATTAAAATTAGTTTACGGCATGAGTTAATTCGTAAAAACTCTTTTATATACCTTCTATAAATTTTTATTTTTAACAAGTGCATAAGCTAATTTTATCCTATAAAGAAGTTCATTGTTTTTTATCTTCTTATTCTTCTCTTCTGTAAGTGTTTATAGGAAAAGTAGAGAATCAATGTTAACAAAGTCATAAAACATCACTTTATGTTAAGACATTTTGTGCATACAACTTTATTTTTATTTATTTTATAACCATTGCAATGGTAAATCACGGTCCCTTGCTTACTGAACACAAATCACTGTCACTTATGCGGTCGCATATAACTTTTAAGAGAATACTAGTTGAACCATAATTTAATTAAGCAAAAGTACGTTATTTCAATCCTACATCATTGAATCTCTACTTAAATGTAAGGAGACAACTTTGTCAACTTATTCATTAAAACAAATCTATAAATGAGAATAATTTAAAAAAATATATATATCTTGACTTTTGGGGATACATAGGTGACCATATCAATTAATAAATTAAAAGATGAAGTTTATTGTGAATCACGAGCGAACACATTAAAAAATCATAAGGAAACGCACTTAATGCATCTTAATGAAAAATATTTTTAATTCCTAATTCAATGCCTTAGGACACTAGTTAGCATTTATGTGTGTATGTATTATACACAAGACGAAGAGGAATTAAGTTATTCCAAGAATACTGTCATTACCTTCTATTTTCTTTAATATGATATTTCAGGTTATATGAAATAATTGGATTTAAAAAAAAAAGGTTAAGATGAGCAGTAACTCTCTCAAAGTTAAAAAAAAAAAAAACTAAACAGTAATTTTAAATAAAGCATTTATTATATTTAAAACACAATATCATGTAATAGATGTTTTCTTGGTAATAATAACCATGTAATAAAGTGTATTAAAACGGCCTTAATCATGTCCTAAGAGTACTCATTAGCTAGAATTATCATATGAAAAAAGTAAAATCCATGATACTTACAATTTAAAGCCAAATCAGGATACGTGATCAGCGCTGGCTTGTCCTGATCCCCATAAACAGAAACAGAGACACAACCATGGCGAGTTCTCACAACATGTTCCTGCAAAAACACCTCAGTAGCTCATTAATCAGGAACAGCTAATAAAAATAGCCAGAACGGACAATAGAATCACATAAGAATATGATAAAACACCTCCTTCATGTTTTAACAGAAAGGAAAAGGGGGCCAAAAATATGTTCATTTAACCACGTCGTCTAACTTAAAATTTCTGCATAGGCAACAGAAGACTGTAAATACTCCGGTCTGTCGGTGGTTCTCATTCACCAAAAAAAAAAGGAAAACGAAACCAACAAAAAAAAATTGGGCGTCAGCGATGGAAGTCCACAAAAAAAGTGCAAATGTTTGAAGGCTGGTACTGCAAGTTAAGAGGATAAAAAAAAGTATGTCAATCTGCACCTGCCAGGATCCTACCAGTGATAGCGATCAAGACAATTAAAAAACTCAAAGGTAAAATCCAGTTTATTTAATCCTTGAAAATCATGTAACCAAAACAATTCCTTCCTTCAAGGCTTTAAAAAAACACAAACAAAAGTAAGTGCATAATCCTGTTCTTGCTTAAGAGAATTCAGAAAGTTTCTGAAGCAATGCAACAACATTATGAAACGCAAACGAAGAATGAGTTAAACTGCGCGTGATGAAATGAAATGGTTGTTTGTGAGTGTTAGTGTTAGTTAGTTACCTCGGGTGGAGGAGAAATGGCTTCCATGTCCACCGACACCGCCATTTCGCTCTCAATAGCGTTGTGAATGTGTAAACACTCACACTGCATTACTGTCTTTCCCCCTGATTCTTGGTTTTATAGTTAGTTCTTAGCACTAACATGCGTCAATTTCTCTCTCTCCATTTTCTGTTTGTCTCGCACGAGTCACCGACGCTGATCCCCGTGCCAAATTCAATTCAAGTCACGCCAGCGCTCCGCATTAACACTCCCATACTTAACCCCACACTCTGCTTCGCTTAACCATAGTTCCCAAGCCGACACTTTTTCCTTCACATTTTTTCTCCCTCCCTTTTTTAAATACTAATAACTAACATATTTCTTTTTCATTAAAATTGCCACTGTCACCTCCACACGGTTCCCCTTTTCGATCTTTAGTTTTCGTTTTTGCTCTTTCATGACAGCCTTTAAATTGTTTCTCTTTGCATAAAAATCTCCAATTATTCATTAAATGAATATCTGAAAATATAGAAATACAAATAATTACTTGTTTGAAAAATTTTTGGTAAACATGTTTATAAAATAATGTATAGTTATAATTAATAGTTAAATTTTAAAAAAATTGTTATATTGTTTTTAGTGAATTTTCTTATAAAAATAAACATAATAATGACGTTTTTCATCATATATCAAATTTTATAAATTAAATGTGATTCTCACAAATATCTTGTAGAAAAGATGTCCAAAATTTGTAAGAAACAAAATAAATATAAAAAAAATGCTTAAATTAAATGATAAAATAAAAAAAAAATAGTTGAATGTAAATGATTGGAGTATGATGGTTGTGATTGAGAAGATACTAACCTATCTATTTAGTCTTAATATTTATGTTGATGTTTACCAGTTCCAACATTTATTATTAATATACAAGGCAAACTCTAACTAATTATAATTCTTATTCCATATCTGTTGTTGATAGTTTGATAATCGATCCACTGTTGATTATTTATATTTAATCTTCATAAAAACTTATTTGACAGTTTTTTAACATTGAGGAAATTTTTTTTTCTATTATATATATATATATATATATATATATATATATATATATATATATAAAATTATTGATATAAGGTCAGTTCTCTAACATTTTTGGAGAATTGCAAAGATATACATTATGACTATATTACTAAATTTATTAATTAAGTCAGTTATCTGACATACAGCTACAGAGCATACAACATCAGGCATTCCTTATTATAAATACTGAAACAATTCTTTTAACTAAATTTTATTATTATTATTATTATTAATGTAGTGCATAAATTAATTTTAATCATAAAATTAATCGTACATAAGAATACCCCTGTGTAATGTATGGAATTATATTAATTGCAATTGCACTGACATAAACACCCTCGATCCTTCAGGAAAAAAAGCTATTGTTTATGACAGGATATAAGTAACCACAGAAGTTGTAGTGAAATTAGGTTGTCGAAGAAAAAAATACTTACTTAATATTGTTAAAAAAAATGTATAGCACACCAGTTCAATAAAATTATTAATAGAGTCTATATAATTAAATTAATGGTATTAGTTTATCTAAATAAATGAAAAGACTAAATAAATGAAAAGATGAATTAGAAATAAGTTTAATAAGCATGTCAATAATTTATTGAGTGTTACATATGTGAATAAGATTAAGTTTTTTTTGTTGAATGGGATAATGAATGATCGTTTAAGTTAAGATCAAAGTGTTTAATTTTAAAATACATAATTAGATTGACGATAAGAAAAACAAGTTAAATTATTTGAGTATATTATTGAAGGTAAGATGTATATACAAAATTCATAAAAAAATTGCATGATCATTTTATTTCAGCCAAAACAACTGTAATACTTCGGTATTTAATTTTAATTGTACTACATGAGACAACCTTATGTTGATTTGATGTCCATGTTACTAGATTTTTGTCAAAAAAATAGTGTAACATGTGGTAGATTTTTTATTATCAGGATCTGAATTCCAATTTACATTTGAAAGACACTTAAATTTAGGTGATAAAATTTGCATCAAAGATATTGAGTTTGAACAAGATATATATCTTAAGATTCTCTGTATTACTTTTCAATTATCTTATCCTGAAGAATGCATGTATTGGAAAACCTTGTTGACACTATAAAATAACTCAGGATATGTTATAACAAGATATTCAAGAAATCCTACAATACAATACAACAGTTTTGTCATCACACAAGTTAAATAAATGGAAGAGACCATGGATGTTGATAATGACTTTTACATTAACATTTCGATTTATGTAACATATTTTTAGTATATTTATTTTGGGACTTCAAGAATTTAGGAATCAAACTGAGACTTTAGAGAGTTGTACAAAAATAAGAAAGTTATCATCATCCAATTTGAAATTAATTAGTGTAATAAAAAATGAGGAATTTAAAACGGATATGATGATTGACAAAATTTTCAGAGGTAATTACAGTAAAATTGACATAATTATGAAAACTAACATTCAAAATTATATTATAAAAGAGTAAAAACAAGACGGATAACATAAAAGGAAAAAGAAAATAATAAAATTGTATCTACTGAATAAAAAAATATTATTTAATATTACTTAAAAGTGAACAATACATGAATGAATAAAACTATCAATAAAAACTATGGAACAAAATTACTTACTCAATGAAAATATAAAACTTTTCATATAGATTCTCAAATGATGGAAAAGAATTCTTAATTGGGGTTTTAAACTCATTCTTCTGTAAGATGCTTTTTTTATAAATTAAAAAGGCCGTATTCATAAAAGCGATAACATTGGTTAAAAAAAATAATATAAACTAATTTTAAGATAAATAGTATATTTTTATAAGGAAAACTCAAACAATTTGCCCTCTCATTCCCCATAAGGATTTAACTTATCTACATAGATAAATCAGAAGTTTCTAAGCTGTCATAATTTATTATCCTTTTTAGTTGAGAAATTTTTACACTGTCTGAGTCCTGGTTCAAGTAAAAACCTTTATTACATAGATAATCTTTAGAACAGTGCTAAGACATTTAAAAATGCTTTAAAAAAGTGTAAGGAACGTGTTAAGTAACACCTGGGCTAGAAGAACACGTAAATGCAAATTTAAGAATAGATCAGAATAAAAAAATGAGTCATTGTTTTGTGGTGTATCAATTGTATAGGTGTGATGAAAAGTAAAGTGAAATATTGGACACTCTTCAGTGGTGATATAATCATGTTATAGATGATAAGGTTTTTAATGTTCAGGATAAATACATTCAACTTTTTTTGTAAGAATTTTAAAATTTTCAAAATGTTGTTTATTATATTATAAAAGTATTTTTTTTCATTATTTAAACAAAATAAACTATTTTGAAGCAACTTTTAAATATTAAGTTTGAAGATAAAACATTTTCCAAAAGTTTCTTTAACACAATTTTTAATATTATATTTAAAAATATCAAAACAAAAGTCAAATATTTTTTAAAAGATTTTAAAGTGTATTTTTCGTAATTTACATCTATAACACATTTAGGTTTGTATTGCTAAAAAAAAAATTCAACGTACATCATACTATAGATACACTTTTTTATTTTCGTGATTTAAATATTTTTTATTTTATGTTAAATAAATTTATTTTTGTTATTGTGATAATAAAGAATAATTTATAATTCTTCAATTTTTCTAATCAATATAAAATGTTTTTAATCAACATCAAATATATTGAAATATTTATAAACTGTTACTAAAATGATAATATACTAATTAAATTTATTTTTGAACTTTTCAAAATTTAATTTTGGATGTATTTTTTAATGTTTATTATTAAATTTTTAATTAAAACGAATTTTAAATAAGAAATTCATTAAAGCAGAAAATTTTATTTTTTTTGCATAAAAAGAGTCATCAATATTATTTGTATCCAGTTAACAATCACATATTTAATTATTTATTAAAATATCATTGACTAATTTAAATGTTATTGTTTTTGTACTATTAAAAAGGTTTATAAATTAGTTATATATGAAAAATAAGTTGTCAAGTTCATAAAAATAAAAGATTTATGAGAGTTAGAATATTTAGTCAACCCATGAATAAGAACTCTGTTATTTGTAATGGTATCAATATATTTTGTTTTTAATACTGCGTATACTATTTCTTTTTATCCAACAATTGAATATCTTTTATCTTTTAGTTTTTCAAAATTATGTAATGTTATTTATAGTTATTAAAGTTAAATAATGTTAGTAACTTTGATGGCATTGGAAATGATTGCCTACTCACTTTAATTCCATTCAATATGTTTTTTTCTTTAATTTTATTAAAGACTTAAATATGCCTTTAATTTTTTAAATTTGAAATATTGTCTCTTTTAGTTCTACAATTAAAATGTTTTTTCAGTTATCTAATTGTCCGAGTACTGTATTTGAGGGTTAGACTGTGTTAGTGACGGTGTTAGTGACGGTCGCTAAATCATAATTATTTAAATTTTCAATTAATTCATATACTTGTAATACCAACATTTCTCAATTTAGTATCACATTTCAAAATTGTAGTGAAATCAATAATCTTTACATCGATCAAAATTTTTAATATTTGTTTTAGAATGAAATTGTATTGCGTTAGCTCATGACACTCTCGCTATTATGGGGATCTTGCCGAGAAGTAAAGTACCATTGTTAAGAAATAAAGTAGCATTGTTCTTAAAAAAAACGTCTATTTGATCTCTTTATGTAAAAGTCCATAAAAATAATATAAAATAAGTATTATTACATGTTACTTCACTGTTTTACTTCATGCATATTAAGTTTATGTGTATGAGGCCAATATTAAAGAATATAATTAATATTTGAATTTCATAAAAAAAAACATATTATATAAATTTATAGTATATAATTTGTGACTTGAATATATTTGTAATTACAGTAAAAATAAATAAATTTTGATTTCGGTGTTTTTTAATTTCTCTCTTTATTTTCCAATTTGTAATCATTGTTTTAACTCCTTATAAATTGAGAGAATTTTAGTTGAAGTTGTATTAAAATGTTTTATTTTTTAAAATTTTAATCTTTTCAAAAATTAAAATCACTGTAGTCTATCCCTATTATTCTTTTTAATATAAATAAATAGCATTGATTTTACATATTTTAACTTGTTAAAAATGTTAAGTCTTATTGCATTCATGGCACCAGTACCGTGGATGCTACTTGAAACAGTCAATTGGCATTTCTTTCCATGCATAAAAAAAATATTAAATGTAATTGAAGATAAAATAAAAAATAAAAAAAAAAAGCAAGTTATTTTCAATATTAGAAGGACAAAGAAACAATATTTACAGAATTAAAACTAAAATTAACTCATTTTGTAACAAGGAAAAACATGTATTTAAGCCTATCAATATTGATTCATTAATTTGTTGATGCACTCTCATTCCACATTCTTTCTTTTTGTAAAAAAAAAAAAAAACTAATTTAAAAATATTTTTAAAAAATGGCATAACATTAAATGGAGAGAGTAAGAGTACATTAATGTACTATTACAGAAAGGAATGTAATGTGTGTGGGCTAGCTCTAGCAGCACTGTGTTCATGGCAGAATGGCATGTGTGATTTATTGGGCTGAGGAAGCAGAAGCCATTATCAATATCTTCAAGCATTTCCAGTTCAAGTGCAAAGACAATAGTAGCAAAGGAAGAAACCACTAATTGAAGGAAACGAGTGTGTAGTACTGTGTGTTGCATGGAATTTGTGTGCAGTAATATCTAAAATCTTGTAAAACATCATTGATAATTTTGATCAAATACTAGGAGGTAATGGTCCATATGGTAGTGTATTGTACAGTGATAGAAAAGTGATTAATAAGTATGAGAATTCCAAGAGCATGGTGCCGATCTCAGAGCAAGCTGATGCAGGTTGCAGATTTCAATGCGCCATCCATTTACTTATTGCGAGTTATGAGCATTTATTGAAACTCAATCCCGATGCCATTGCCGCATCTACTACTGCTTCCTCGAAACCACGTACACAACACTGACGCCAAGTGTTAATAATAATTCTTACAATTTTTCCTAGCTTTATTGCATTTCTTGTATAATTCCTTTTCTTTTAAATCTCAGTTTCGTTTTTTCATGCATTTAGGATTTAGGGTTCATATGATTCGTAGATAATGTTTGAACTGGGAGATGATAAAGAAAAAAATGAAGAGTTTAATCACTTCCAACCGAAGAAACTATCAAAAAACTGTTACCCTGAAACAAAAACCATGGTAGAAGTCAACTTATATCTGTACCCCGCACGTGTGGTTGAAAAGCGAAATAAATTAGAAATGGTGAGAGAGAAGGGTCGAAGAACTTCTTGTAGACTTTGAAGCATGGTGTTGACCAGGGAAGAGCTTCTTCCTCCACCTCCACGATATCATCTTACACTTCCATAATGTGAAAAAACTAATTTATTCTTAAAATTATCCTTCACCTTTCTTCGTTTCCAAATCAAATTCTTGTACCTCCACATCTTTTCTTCATTGTTCACCTTTACTCCAAATTCGTTATTGCTGTGCTGCACCATTCTTTCTACATTATTTTTTTATGTCCGTTTTTCTTTCAAATTATATACATTAATACGATGATTATTAATGGTACCTTAGGTGAGTTAACAGTGATATCCAATTTAAAAATTGAATTTTTCTATACTTCCGTTTGAAATTGAAATATCCATTAAAATTAAAGTGAAATTTATTTTATATTTTATTTTGTCTTTAACAATCGGTTTCCATCCTTGCAAACCAAGTAAAAACAATCTTAAAGTTTTACAAATTCTTCGGCATCCATTATCATCACGCTTTAAACCTCTTTTATTTTTACTAAATAACATTTTGAACTTCTTGTAAAGGTTAATTTTGGAATTAAAAGGGTATAGAGGTGCAGGATCATATCAAGGAGGAAGAAACTCTCTGAACAGGGAATATAAAAAACATGTCATTGGGCTGGGCTCACTCAAGAGGAATGGGCCTTTAGAGCCTCATTCTTTTTGTTTAATCTTGTGCTCGCACATCTGTGATACTAATAATATTAGTATATTTATGGATAAAATAATAATCTCCTAAATATAATTAGTATATGTTAATATACTTTGTCAAAATATCGATATATTATAGTTTTAATTTAAAATATATTATATAAATATAGAGACTAAAATATATATAAAAAAATGTTCAATGTTCAGATGACATGTCACTTAAACTTATATAGATAAGTTATAAATAAAAATATTTTCTTTTAATATATATATATATATAGATATATTCACTTACTTTTTAAAATATTTTACCACTTCTGATCATCACTTTTTTCAGTTTACACTTTTGCATTTATTTGTTACATACTTTAAATTTATATGCACTATTTATAATGTTTTTAATCAAGTCATTTTAGTTAATATTTATCATTTTGCACGATTATTCTAGTTTTTTAATTGAAACTTTTTTTGTTTAAATTCCAAATTTTTTATCACAAAAGTATTCAAAAGGCAGAAAAATCTTTCAAATTTATTTATATTTTTAATCAAGATGATGAATTCTAATAATCTTAAATATAAATTTCCATACTTATAACGATGAATTAAACGCTGGAATTAACTGCATTCATTTTAATCTATAAAATCTCGAGAAAAATCATCTAACTTGAAAAATTGTAAAACATTGCTAACAAAAACAAAAGCTACAACTATATATATATATATATATATATTGTTAAGTTATTTTAATTATTTTTTCATAAAAAGAATAATTATATTTTCATTTAACATTTTTCCCAACATATTTTGAATCTATAGTCAATGTATTAATATTTACTAAATCATTAATCCATCTATTAATATGTGAATACTATTTTTAGCTATATATTATTAAGTTATCCATTAATATACTCATAATATCATTTGTATAATTTATCAATGACAACAATATAATTGATAATGACAACATATATAATATCTTTGGTTCATAAAAATTAGGATAAATATGATTTAGGCTATTAAATTAAAAACAATCATTTCAATTCCTTAAATTAAAAATATTTTAGTTTCTGAATACTAAATTTACGAGTCTAAAATAATTTTAAAAACTATTTTTTTGTTGTTCAAATGTAATGTGGTGGGATTAAAGCAATAATATAATGTTACCAACACTTTATGAAACGCAAGTACAGACAATAAGGGGTGTGGATGAAGGCAAGTAATGCTTATTCATTACCCATCAGCAAACATGTGGGTGTCTACTTTAACCATTCTAATATATATATATATATATATATATATATATATATATATATATATATATATATATATATATAAAAAATATATAAAAT
>Ga0099825_1002354_pt1 | contig 25067 bp, 20 predicted proteins | sample SiratroredBW_FD_76838 | JGI IMG/M metagenome (GOLD analysis project Ga0099825, IMG submission 76838) | Root nodule microbial communities of legume samples collected from California, USA - Siratro red BW | ecosystem: Host-associated > Plants > Roots > Nodule | place: USA: California | collected... | reverse complement strand
TTTATATATATATATATATATATATATATATATATATATATATATATATATATATATATATATATATATATATATAATTTTGTGATTTGAAATAAAACGGAAGGAGCACACAGAATAGACGAAATGCACAGTAACCGCACTCATAATCACGTCTTTTCTTTCTCTTCATCCGTCGCCATCAACTGCGACTTTCGGTCACTTCCACCTCTTTCTCTCTTCGTTCGTTCCTCATAAATATTATATATATTTACTTATATATATATATATATATATATATATATATATCAGAGCCTTTTTCTTTTCAGTTATGAATCAAATTGCTGCTACAAAGGAGCCAGAGGAGGGTTCCAAGAACACGAATGAAGCAGTGAGTTGCGAGGAAGAGGGTTCAATGGAGCAGGAATCGGTCATACCTGCCACCGTCTTCTGCATTAGGCTCCGCCAACCTAAGTCCAATTTGCTCTACAAAATGAGTGTCCCTGAAATTTGTCGCAATTTCAGGTATCTCTCTGGAGATTCGTTTCATGGATTGAATTTTACTGTCAGTGTTGGGTTTGAGTGAACTGACTTTCTTTATATCGGATATAGCTAGCTTTATTCTTTTTTGTCATTGAACTTGGATAACCGTATGCATAGTAAGAGTTTGCTGTGTTTTTAAGTTCGTCTGATTTGGTGCATGTGTTGGCTTCAAGAATCGGCTTTGTGGACTAACGAAGTGGGGAACTAGATTAAACTGAAGATGATGATCGTGTGAGGATGTTGCCAACGGAAATATTTATCGGTTGAACTTGATTTTTTTTTATTTAGGAGTGTCAGTGGGCATGCTTTCGTGTTTATTAAATAATTGCATAGTGTTGTTTAAATGAGAGGGGAACAAAAGGAGAAAATATTACCCTATATAATTTGGAAAATTAAAGGAGAGTGATTTTCTAATGGGTTTCTGGATTTTAAATTTGGAAAGAGGATTTCGTAAATAGCTTGAGAAATTACTGCATTAATTGGTTACGAAGAAGAAACAAAGTGTCTGCCTGTAATTGGACAAATAATAACTTGAAGGATTGAGAAAAATAAATGTTTGATGGAAATCATGCCAAACAGTTGATCTGCGGTTTCCGTTGAATGATTTTCATAATATTTAGTATTTTTCTTCTGAGTAGTTATGGATTTGGTGCTTATATGAGGGGAGAATATCAAGAAAATTAGTGCAGTGCTGTCAAAGGAATTGATGATACGCTGTTTAAAACTCTTAAATGGTGTTTGAGATGACACCTGGGTCTTACTCTGTTGGTGTACCGTGATGATGGAGCAGAGGGTGATGTTCCAGCAAAGCCATTTGTGCGGTCATGTCTGTCAAGGCATGATAAGATGTAAAGTATTGGGGGTGAACTATGTGCAGCCAAGGTGTTTAAAATACTGTCAATAACCTCATTTGTGGATGCAGCGTCAGGGTTTTTTTGGGGTATTGTGACTGCATCGGCCTCATTTGTCTACAATATAAATGATGACAATGCTGTAATGGAACCAGAATCATGATTGTTATTGCATTTTAAAACCCAGTGTGTAATTGATAATGGAGGGTCCCCTTTGCATAATATGATAATTGTGGGGTTGGGTTAAGCCCTAACTCGAAATTCTAAACCACCTAAGAATAGGATATTTGACTACTCTGTTTTCTGATTTATGCCACGTAGATAATCGGTCTGGGATTTGGATCACAGATCCTAGCTCAAGGTATCCAGTTTCAAGGGATATTTATGCCATAGATTCTTTTGCCCCAGCTGTATCTCAGTTGTGTACCCACGGTGAGATGGACGAATTCATCTAGTCATGCCTAGATTCTGATATGGGGCCAGAACTTATGGAATTGAGGGAGGATACGAACCGGAATTAAATTTTATTGTTTTTTTTAAAGGTACTTAATTGTTGAAATTATATTATCAGGTCAATTGTATTGGAGGTATTTTTTGGAAATCAAAGCTCTGTGATGTTATTAATACATTTTCCTTCCTTAACTCTCTGAGATGTCTTCTAAGGATAATCTTTTAACGATAAAATTATGACAAAGGTCCTCCGGACTTTAAAGTGGACAATATTTTGGCTGTGGTAATTAATCCTAACGATGCCATCTCAACAGACTACTTGAGAATCTACTTGGAAGTTTGAGTTTGTTCTCATACACCTAATAGTCCCATATTGCTTAGAAGTTGAGATCAAAATCTGTTTAAATCCCTTAATCCTCCGAGATGCCATGAGAACAAAATTGTGATGGAGTTCTGAACTTCATAACGGACAATAGTTCAGATGTAGAGATTGTTTATGAGGTTGGAACACTACTTAATAGGAAAGAAGCTGATAGTGAAGAGTAGGATGAGAATCAATTTTAATCTAAAAATTAAGACAATAAATTTATGATAGTGACTGAGTTAATTATTTTCAATTTAAGGAAATCATAATTTTAATGTGAGGGCATAGAATCATGAAATAGTATAAAATTTAAAGTATAGTGTTTCTTGAAAATGTGGATTGCGAAAATTTCAGTTTTTATCTTGGACTAGAATTTTTCAAAGCAATATTATTCGTGCATATTTGTTTGATTAAATTACCAGAGGAAGATATTTATGGAGATTGCAAAACCAGTCAAGTCATTACCTTTCTATGTTGCTCGGAAATCAACATAGTAAACGTCTTGTCTTTGGTACCCACAATGTTTTCATTTCGATAGTAGTACATGAGGGCACTGCATCAGTCCATGCTTATGCTTTTGCTATCATTTCTGTTGGAGTTTTTGTTTTGATATTTTTTTACTGTCGGAAATAGTATTAAACTGTTTTATTTTTCTCCATATCAATATAAGCGTGAAAATCTTCACCTCTCCCTTAAAATAATTATATAAGCCTATCTGGGAACTAGAAAATATGTAGTTGGCCAACTTCCTTCATAATGGGGACGCTGGTTTACCAGTGCTTAGTAGTAATTCCTATGACTGGGTACGTGCTGATAACCTCACAAGTCACAACAATTGCTAAGTTAATATTGGCTGACTTTTGATGGTTTGTAGCTGATGAACCTGTTGTAATGAAATTGTGCTAATCTAATTCTATTGCTGTCCCTTTTTAAAAGAACTTCTTGATTTTCTGTCTAGTGCTGTTTCCTGGTGTGGAAAACTGAATGCTATAGCTTGTGCTTCAGAAACGTGTGCAAGAATTCCAAGGTTAGTTTTATCCATTGATCATATTTCCCGGCTGAAAATCTTTGATTATGTGCTAAATAATCATTTTGGATTCTTTACATTTTAGAATTTACAGATAAAATCAAGACAATTTGATTAATATTTCAAAATTCAAACTTCCACCATTGCTTTTATTCTATTGTGGTACTCGGACCAGAAGAAGCACTAGGAAAAGATATTATGGGCTATAATTTTTTTTTTTTGTATATTTACCTATGTGCCTGGCTCTTGGAGCTTATTTTTTTGATTGATTTACCTAAAGTTTTTCTTGCTCTTACGCATTTTACTCATTTATTGGCTAATGAATTTGTCAATTAACTTTAACTTTTGTCTGGCTTTGTTTCTACTTTCTAGAAACATTTAGAGGGTTCATATAAAAAATGTTAAGAGAACGGCTGCAACCAGACCTTCTGATATATATATATATATTATGTGCATTTTATACACATTCATTTGTTAAGCAGACCCACATGCAAATTTGAATGGATAGTGCTGTTGGCAAATAAACTTATTCACATACTAAATAAGCTTTGTAAAATAATGTCTAATGTTTGTATCTTTTAATTATTATGCTTCTAATATTTGTTCAAGTATTAAATTTAAATACCTAAACAGTCACATTAAGTCTAATACTGCTGATTTATTAGCATTCAGTAGTTAGTTTGGCTTGCTAACGCCCTTGTATGTTTGCTTTTGTTCGCAATTTTGTAATGGTTATTAGTGTTTCTTTTCTCAAAGCTCAACAGGAAATCCACCATTTTGGATTCCTATACACATTGTGATCCCAGAGAGGCCGACTGAGTGTGCAGTATTCAATGTCATTGCAGGTATTTTAATGTTAATCTTGCTTCTGTATTCATGGATGTTACAGTTTACAGTTCTATTTATGTTGTTTGAACTTATTTTAAACCTGACAGGAATGTCAGAATTGACTAGCTACGGTAAAATTAGGTGTTTGTCCTTTTAAATTTCATTGTGATATTATTGCAGTCAAACAGATTTAATGAACCTTCAGTATTCTTCATTTGCGGATACTGATATCAGGGTACTATCAACACCTGTGGGTGTATAATGAGATGTAAATACTGAAAAAAAAAAAGAAAAAGAAAAACAGAAACAGCTGAAGCAGGTTATGTGTGAGAAACCCTGCCCTCTCCTTTAGCATTCTGTTTACTGATATCCAAATCCCTTTGTCTGCATTATTGGCAAACTGTCACATCAATTTTTCCTGCCTGACATTTCAATACCTCTTGGTTTGTCTTTTTTAAATCTGATATATTTGAAGGCCCATATCCTCTATGCCCCTTCCTTATGTAACCCTCGGTGATTGGTGGTTTCCTATCACATTACCAGCATAAAGGTTCTGCCAAATCCATGAGACTGTTCGACCATGTAATCCTGCATAAGCTAATTATGGACTTGGTAATATAAAATTCAGGTATAAGGCTGGAGGGTGAAAGAAAAGAAGAAATCTTTCAATTTCCAGAACTTTTGGTTTTGAAAATTAGAAGTTATCTGGATAACCTTTAACATCATATTTAAGAGGTTATTGAAATCTGTCCACTTTATATGGTGGTGTTTTACAATCAGAGGTGCAATATAACTAATTTCAACAGAAAATTCTGAAGGATTTTTTACACAGAATATTTTTATAAATTGCATTTCATTTGTAATATTGGTAAAACGAAAAAGTAGTCAAATTGAATCTAAATAATAAAATTTAGAATATGTAGGAAACTGTAGTCCTCTGTAACAGCAAGAGAGATGAAATCATTGAATAAGAAATTAACTCATCTGTAAATTTGTTCTTGCTCTCAAATATGGGAATGCTTGCTTTTGTTTTTCTTAAAGGCATGTTCAAAATATGGAAAATAACATTATGATGTTCTTTCTCGTCTTTGATTTTTTCTGGGTTTTCTGAAGTGAGTTGCTTTTCTGTATATATCTATGAGTGTGTGTATTTAAGTTTCAAAATTTGATCATTTGAACTGTATGCCTTTGCAGATTCTCCTCGTGATTCTGTCCAGTTCATTGAATGGTCCCCCACCTGTTGTCCCCGTGCATTATTGATAGCAAATTTCCACGGGAGGGTAACTATTTGGACTCAACCGTCTCAAGTAAGTGAGAGTTATTGCATATCATAGTTGTGCAGTATAATTGTAAGTGCTCTGCCATAGATTTTTACATGGCCATAATTGAGGTGGTTTTTCTAGATCACAGAATGGGAAGTATGACTATATACTATACCCAGTCCCACAGGGAGGTTATGTACTTAACCCTTGTGTATGCCTGTGGATTGATCTTTTGTCCAGAGTTTAACCATCTCTGGCTTCTTCATTATTCACATATGCTTTTCTTGTTTATCTGTTACTGATTTAATGTCCATTCAGGGGCCAGCTAATCTTGTACTCGATACTAGCTGCTGGTTGCGAGAGCATGAGTGGCGACAGGATATCGCAGTTGTTACAAAGTGGCTCTCAGGCGTCTCCCTGGTATGCCAGATAATTTCTTTTCTGTGTGATGTTTAAAAGTTTAGCACATCATTTTTGAGGAATTGTTATAATCATTTTATTTGTCCAATTTTGCCCTTAAACAATCGTCTCTACAACCCCTTTAAAAAAATACTCTATCTTTTAACATTTGTCTCTAAAATAATTCAATCTCTAAATATTGTCCTCTAAAAGTTGTTTGAGAGAAATTGTTAGAGAAGGTGGGTTTTCTTTTTTCTAGAGAGAAAACTTAGTTTGGAGAGACAAAATTTAAGCAAAATGAGTAATTCATTTTTTCCCTCAAAAATCCCACAATTTGAAGGAACTTTTAATTGTTAAGAAAATATGAACAGAAGAAAGGTTTTCTAGTGAAAAATCATAATTCTCCTTTAATCACAATGTTATTGCAGTTTCTAAGTTACAACTTATACTGTAGCAAGCTTGCGTGCACACACATGGATCTTGTGTAATTCAATCTAGTAACTCTGATTCTTTTTAATCCAAATTAATTGTTTATTTTAAAAAATCAGTATAGGTGGTTTTCATCTAAACAAAGTGCTCCTGCCAATTCAAGGTCAACATTTGAAGAAAAGTTTCTTTCACAACAATGTCAAACGTCAGGTCAGTTTTATTTGAATTTGCTACCATGATTGCTTTTTGTTTTCCAGTAAAATTGTTCACTATAAGATATCAAAAGAAATACTACTATTGGCATTGTTTTTTTGTCATTTTTTGTAATATTTGTTTTCTTTTGTCTTTTTTCAATGAAGTGTCTGGAAAGGCATAAGCTAAAATTGTATCTTCAATGATGCAATCTAGCAATATGATTTTCTTGCCGATTAGATGCTGGAAGGGGAGGGGACTTGTGTGTTGTGTGTCGGGATTAGGGTTTGAGTGTCATAATGATACTATACTCTGTCACTTAGTTGATCATAGTGTTTGATCCTATTTCACTGGAGGTCACAGGCTTATCAATTTCTCTTCTAATTAATTTCCACTGCGCATTGGTTATAATAATTTTCCGTTGTGTTTCTGATTTGGTCAATATAAGTATCTTCATAAAGACAAGTAATTTGAAGTGAAGCACTATACTTGATCTTCATTCCAATTCTGATTGAGTTTGTTTTTTATTTATACTCAATCATCTTAATGACTGGCTGATGCTTTTCAAGCCCAGATTCCTGAAGAGTACTAGGCTGTATCAGACACCGGGTCATGATAACATTTGTAATAACAGGGACGCACTTGCCATATTTGAGTCCATGTGTGTATAATGCACTGTATCTGTGCCTGTTAGTCTTATACTAACACAATTACACAATTTTACCGACATAATTTGTATGTTGACAGTGGTAATGGTGACAATCATGGCAATGCCTGAAATTAGAACTTTGTATCCTCTCTTTATTTAATTGATTCTTTCAGTTTTTTTAATAATTCATTTTACATGTTCATTTGTTTTTTCTAATTATAGTGCAATATGTATATCATAGTGACTGGCTGATGCTTACGAAGCCCCCGTTCCTCAAAAGAACTTTGCTGTATTAGACACCATGTCATGATGACATTTGTAATAACAGGGAGACACTTGCCCGATTTGAGTCCATGTGTGTATCATGTCCTGTATCTGTGCATAGTCTTATACTAACACAATTGCTCAATTACACCAACATAATTTGTATGTTGAAGATAGTGGTGACAACCATGGCAATGCCTGAAATAAGAACTGTTTATCCTCTCTTTATTTGATTGCTTATTTCAGTTTTTTAAAGATTCATTTTACATGTTCATTTTTTTTTCTAATTATAGTGCAATATGTATATTAAAATTACTGTGTTCTATTCTGTCTGACACTTGGAGTTGTCTTTTCAGCTAGATGGCCCAATTTTCTTTGTGTCTGCTCTGTGTTCTCATCAGGCACGGTTCAACTTCATTGGTCCCAGTGGCCTCCTCCGAATGCAACCCAACCCAAATGGTTTTGCACTAGTAAAGGACTATTAGGTTGTGGCCCCAGTGGCATTATGGCTGGTGACGCTATCATTACAGAGAGTGGTGCCATGCATGTGGCAGGTGTGCCAATTGTTAATCCATCCACCATTGTTGTTTGGGAGGTTATGCCTGGGCCTGGTAATGGTTTCCAAGTAATTCCAAGAACAAGTTCCAATAATGGTGTCCCAGCTCCTATTAGCTCACCCAACTGGATTGGTTTTGCACCTTTAGCTGCATATTTATTTAGTTGGCAAGATTATCTACTATCCGAAGAAAAACAAGGGAGAAACCAGACAAACCAAAATCTTGGTGGTTCTATACCACTTCACTGTTCACCAGTTTCAAATTTTTCAGCATATGTGAGTCCTGAAGCTGCAGCTCAATCTGCAGCAACCACTACATGGGGCTCTGGTGTAACAGCAGTTGCCTTTGATCCAACTTGTGGTGGTTCTGTGATAGCTGTCGTGATAGCTGAGGGTATGGAACTGATTCTTGATCTTTCTTTCAAACTTCATATTTGTTATTTGCTATGAGATACCTTCAGCTTTCGCACCAAAAAGGAAAATTCTGTAAGGACCCGTATATTTTATCTATCTTTACATCTCTACAGTTTGTGACATTGCTATGTGATTTTTCATTTGGCAGAATTTATGCCATAGTTTCTTGTGCATTGACCATTGACCTAAGAAATTGATGCTATATTTTTCAGTATGTAATTTATTTTACATTTATAGGACAGTACATGTCCCCTTATGATCCAGATGAGGGTCCATCAATCACAGGGTGGAGAGTGCAACGCTGGGAATCATCTTTACAGCATGTTGTACTCCATCCAATATTTGGGAATCCTACTTCCAGTATGGGTGGCCAGCCTCCTATGCAAACTGTATGGCAGACCAAAGTGGACCTGAGCATTCCACCAACAAATGATTTCAAGAATCCTCAAGCACCTGCTGGTGGAGCGGACACAGATATACAAAAGGTAGCAGAGTTTGGTTTTGATAAATCAAAAAGGGTCTATTTTGATCCTTTTGATCTTCCAAGTGATGTCAGGACACTTGCACGAATTGTATACTCTGCTCACGGTGGTGAAATTGGCATTGCTTTTCTGCGGGGTGGAGTCCACATCTTTTCTGGTCCAAATTTTGCTCCTATACACAACTATCAGATTGGTGTTGGATCTGCAATTGCAGCTCCTGCTTTTTCTTCAACAAGCTGCTGTTCAGCTTCTGTTTGGCATGACACAAGCAAGGATCAGACAATTTTGAAAATAATCCGGGTTCTCCCTCCTGCTATTCCAACTAGTCAAGTAAAGACCAACTCGTCATACTGGGAGCGTGCAATTGCTGAAAGGTGATTTCTCAGTACAAGGCATTCTCACTTTTTTCATAAACTTAGTGGAGGTTATGATTTATTTCCATTTTAAATGGTTTATTTTTTTGATAACTGACATCTGTTGAGAAAAGCAGGTTTTGGTGGAGCCTTTTGGTTGGAGTTGATTGGTGGGATGCTGTAGGCTGTACACAGAGTGCTGCTGAGGATGGTATTGGTAAGGCGGTGCAAATTATTTAGTCTTGTTGAAGTTAGTGCCAGGGGAATTAGAGAAAAGGGATAATACAATTTGCTTTGTTTCATATGAGCATTCTATATCTTCACAATGTGCCATTGATACTCTATATTAATGAGTTTTTGTGTTTTTCCTTTTCCTGTTTCAGTTTCGCTTAACAGTGTTATCGCAGTCTTGGATGCTGATTTCCATTCTCTTCCTTCTGCTCAGCATAGACAACAGTATTGTCCTGTATATTTCTGTGAACTATCTCCATTAACTTTCATAGTTATCTTTATTGTTTTTTATGTTGGGGATGGAAATCTTCTTCATTGTTATTTCTAGGGTGTGTTATTATTTTTCTGTTATTTCATAGTGTTTCAGGGATATAATATTACCTGGATAATGGAGCTTGCAGTAGATACTTGTTAGTAGCAAGTTTATCCCTATCTTACAAGACATAGGCACAACTTATATTATTTGTTCTAATTGAATAACTTGTTGGATAATAAAGTTCTTAATTTATGTTGCACTGCTGATGGCACACTTCATTTGAGGCTATTTTTATGTTATAATACTTTAAAGATTGGCTTCCTTATGGGACTTTATGCTAACACAACATGAGGTTCATTTTCACCTGATGAGATCCTGTCATCCAGCTTGGTTTACCCTCCTAGTTTTACTGTGTTTTCCAGCTGGCACAGATCCCCTTCCCCTGGTTGTTAATGTTCTAAAATTGACACTTTTTAATACTTTAGCCGTTGGATTGGTTCAATTTATGCTAGCCTTATCTGAATCTGATTTTAAAATGTTTGAGTTCCTTTTGAGATCCACTTGAACTAAACTTTAGTTATCCCTGTTCTGCGTCTTTCAGATGGGACAGGTGTTGTTATAATTTACCTACAGTTTCTCCTGTTTTTCTAGTGTTTGGCTTGTGGAAATGGCAGTGTTGCTACTTTTGGGCTAAAAATAATTTGGTTTTCTATTATTGCAGAGTCTAGACAGAATAAAATGTAGGCTGCTTGAAGGGGCAAATGCTCAAGAGGTCAGGGCAATGGTTCTGGATATGCAAGCTAGGTTGTTATTGGACATGCTTGGGAAGGGAATTGAGTCTGCTTTGATAAATCCTTCAGCTTTAGTGCCCGATCCATGGCAAGTATCTAGTGAGACATTATCGAGCATTGACCCTGAAGCAGTGGCTGTTGAACCTGCACTAGTTCCATGTGTTCAGGTTTGTTTGGTTAACTGTTGTAATCGTGTTCTTCTTATTTTGTTTGATAAGAAAATCAGAACAAAACATTCTGGTGTAGCATTGATTAACTGTTGCATGGTTCAGTCTGCATACTCTGTTTTTGAAGGACTTGCCATACATTTTATATATATTCACTTGTGTAAAAGAACTGAAACTTTTTAACATAATTAACTGTTCCTACCAACCTATCGAATATGTCAAATTATTAAACCCTTTGCTTCTCTCTCTTTTTTTCCATGAGATGACATTTCTTTAATTTGCTTAACATTTGACTGCATAAACATCTCATGATTGTTTCAATATTACGCAGGCTTATGTTGATTCAGTTCTTGATCTAGCTTCACACTTTATCACACGGTTGCGGCGTTATGCTAGTTTCTGCCGTACATTGGCAAGCCATGCTGTGACTGCAGGGACCGGAAACAACAGAAATGTGGTTGCTAGTCCTACCCAAAGTTCTGCAACTCCTGCAACAAGCCAGGGTAAGTGTGCAATGATATGAATTTGTATTGTGTCTTTTATATTAAAATTTATTTCATTTTATTTTTAACAAGTCATATAGACCATTTCTAAAGTTATTTCTTTATGTATTGAAGCATGGAATTGGTGCTCTTTGTTTTTCATTGTCACAAAAAAACTCTGTTGTCCTACCTTGAATACCATTATTTGGCTTAATCATCATTACCTTTATTCTTTATATTACATGTTGATATAGTTATATTTTTTCCTTTCAGATTTTAATAGTTTTCTAGAAGGTTGAATAGAATAAAATCAGATCTGATTGATCCTTGATTTTCTCTCTAAATCAATGAATAAGAAAACCATTCTCCTCTAAACTACATTTCAATAATAAGTACCTACTAAAGCAAAAACAACATGTCCAGGGGGTCAAAATGGGACAACCAGTTCTAGTGGAAGCACACAGATGCAAGCTTGGGTACAAGGGGCCATTGCTAAGATTAGTAGCACAACTGATGGAGTATCCAACCCAGCTCCTAATCCCCCTATCAGTGGTCCTCCCTCTTTTATGCCCATTAGCATTAATACAGGAACTTTTCCTGGAACACCTGCAGTTCGACTCATTGGGGACTGTCATTTCCTCCACAGATTATGCCAACTGTTGCTCTTCTGTTTTTTCTTCCGACGGACACAACTACCCCGATATGTGGGGGGTGTACAGAGATCTACGGACAGAAATACGCAAAAGCCTCAACCCAATGCTTCTGCTCCTGGCAAGGTGGAGGAAAATGTAAAACCAGGATCAACTTTGGTTAGGCCAGATGATGGTCAGGCTGGTCGACTTAATCAACCTGTGCCTGCATCAAAAGGGGGTGAAGAACCATCTCCAGGGCGTTCAAGAATTGGTACTGGAAATGCTGGCCAAGGATATACATTTGAAGAGGTATAACTTTTTTGATGTGGCGTCTGAAAGCTCTTTTATTTCAGGGATTTATGACTGAATCTGAGATAAATGCGTTTCAGAAGCCATCATAATTCTCTCTTGAACTTACAGAGACTAACTATTAATTAAACTTGTGGTCTTACTATATTGGTAATTCAGGTCAAGGTTCTTTTTCTAGTACTTATGGATCTCTGTCGCCGAACTGCTGGCTTGCAGCACCCATTGCCAATTTCTCAAGTGGGGAGTAATAACATTCAGGTTCGGCTGCATTATATTGATGGAAACTACACTGTACTGCCCGAGGTTGTGGAAGCATCCCTTGGCCCCCATATGCAGGTAACTTTCTATTTTCCCATTTAGAAGTCAGTAATTTTGGAAGACCAACAAAACTAGTTATAAGTAGTATATCTAGAAGATGATATATTATTACGACAAGTTTATGATGCCATTTAATCATGATTTGAAAACGTGATGTAATAGTGATAGACATTAGTGAGTAGAACAACAAAGGGCTCTATTGTTTTTCTTAATTAATGATCCCTTTTATAGAAGATATTGTTTCTGATTTCGTGATGGAGCCGCTGTGAGAATATGTAGGAGAATTTAATGATTAAATGATGTGCTTTTGATAAAAATACATATTTTTGTTCTTTTTGGATGCATTAAAATGGGTTTCTTTCCTTGGATTAAATGACCGACTTTACTGTGAATGACACCTACCCTCAAAACTAAAGAAAAAAATGGATTTGCAGAACATGCCCCGTCCTAGAGGTGCTGATGCTGCCGGTCTTCTACTACGTGAGCTAGAACTCCATCCTCCAGCCGAAGAGTGGCATAGGCGGAATATGTTCGGTGGACCTTGGTCTGATTCCGATGATTTGGATTCTACAAATGAAGCACCAAAACTTGTTAATCTTGATTTCAGCTCATTGGAATCTTGTGATGTCTACGATGGAGCCAATGGTTTATTGCCAAGGAAACGCAGGATGTCTGAACGGGATGCAGCTTTTGGGTTGAACACTTCCGTGGGCCTGGGAGCATATCTGGGTATAATGGGATCTCGAAGAGATGTTGTTACTGCATTGTGGAAAACTGGCCTTGAAGGAATCTGGTATAAGGTATGAAAAGAAACTTTCGTTAGGCATTTTTGTGTTCTTTTCTGTCCATGTGTGCGCATAAAGTTTTATAAACCATTAAATGCTCGGTATTGAGTGCAGTCTAAGAGTTTTTCTTTTTAATCTTTAATGATGTCAATACCCGCTTTTCTCTTGATGTATCTAAGACAAATTGCTAATTGCCAATCATGTAAATATCGAGTGATTGCAAATTTTAGAGGTTTCAGATTTGTTATTTGGATAACATTGACCAAATTTGTAAACAGCCACTCTTTCAATGCTGCATATAGCTTAGTAGAAGACACTTCTTTATTCATCTTGCTGATCTCCAAACTAATTTTATTATCCGCTTGCATGTAGGTACTATTTAACTTTCTCATCTCTGTTTTACTTCTGTTTGGTACAGTGTATAAGATGTCTGCGGCAGACTTGTGCTTTTGCCTCCCCAGCCTCCACCAATCTTCCTAGTCAAAATGACCGGGATATTTGGTGGATCAGCCGCTGGGCTCATGGCTGTCCAATGTGTGGCGGAACATGGGTTCGTGTTGTATAGCTGGCTTCAATACAAAATTGTCACGTGAGTTTCTCTTTTGATCAGGGAAGAATTGCTTTTATTTATTGCTAACCCCAGAAACTGAAGGTAGATAAAACACTGGAAGGAATTGTACAGGAGAGGAGACATGTAGATTACTTGACAGTTTCTTCATCATTTTGTTACAAGGTAGGTGACCAAACAAACTTGGATTCGGGGAAATGTTCTACTAATCATTTGTAAAGTTCCAAATATTATCGAGTAATTCCCCTAGATCTCAATTTGTTTGGGATTTATGGTGATGTGATTTGTCACACCGCCAAAAGTTAGGTATTACCCTCGTAATGTTTGTAGTTACTGTTCCTCCTTCCAGAGATATATGGTTCAAGATTTCTAACTTGTGCACGGCATATAGTGATATCATGAAATGCATATTAATTTTTTCCATTTACTCATCACATAGTTGGATGGTCATTTGATCATAGTTTTTCCCTTTCACCGTACTCCTTTTCCTTTCTTCCATGTTTGGATTAACTTTTTTCCATGAAATTATTTTTAATAACTTTTCTTCAAAAAACCTGTTATCAAACATGCAAAAATATTCTGTTTTTTTATAAATTATTGAGCTGACAATGTAGAAAGGTGAGTTTCTCTCGTAACCCTGGGGAATATATTTCATGCATGCAGATGATAGTCCTTTCAGATAATAAGAGGTGGTGATGGTGGACAAGTAATTGGGAGTGTCCTTGATTAATCCCAGAGAAACTTCTGCATGACTTTCTACATCACTATTATTGACTACTTGTATGCATATGTGCAATAGCAGAGAGGAAGGTACTAAACAGCAGTGTGCCTATTTCTTTTAACAAAAACAACATATGTAATTAAATAATCAGCTATGTATGTAAATTGATAAAATAATTTATTTAACTTGGGCGGGTGGGGGCAATGTCACAGGGTTATATTTATGGCAGTTATAGATCAATTTTCTATACTGTTTTATTGTTTATTTTTGGGTCATTCAGTGTCTTAGTTTATATTGGTATCCACCGTATATATTTATGCATGAATTATTTATATATATCCATAAAACTTGTAATTTAACTATTTACATTTACAAATTTTATGATTCTGATTTCTTCTAATTGTAGTTTGTTATTTACATTATTCTATAATATTAAAAATATAAATTTAACTTCACGAGTTTGGTCACAATTTATCCAAACGATTGCACTTTTGAGTCTTAAATTATATTTTCAATACCTCAATCTTTTGTTCAATTGAACATGAATTAAAATAGCATATAAATATAAATATAATTATATGTTAGCAGATTCATCTAAATAATTATGTCTTCATTTGAATATAAAAAATATTTTTTTGTGATTAGGTTGATAGTTTTTTTTTTTTCATTATTTATCAATCTAATTAGTTAAGGAATTAAAGTTATAATCAATAAAAATAATACTTCAAAAATCAAGGTTTATAATGCCTTTTTAAGATAGCAACATTACTGTTAATATAAATAAACAATAGATCTTAAATCTATTTTATATATCTTATAAAATTCAATCTCAACTAAGATGTAATATATTTACTCATAAAAGCATGGAGGAAAAAATATTTACTTGCAATATTCATAAAATAGTATTTATATGGTGAACAATAAAAAAAATTGTGGTGAGTTTGAAACTTGTAAACAAATTCAACTCAACGGTAATTAGACCTAAAAAACAATACTCAGCTTAATCTACTTACTCAATCCAACCTAAATTAAAAATCATTGAAAACCTAATTTTAATAAATAAAAAATAAATAAACAAGTTTGAAGGGATCATGTTGGTGAAAAGAAAAGAGTGAACATTAAATCCCAAAAAGTCCAAGAAAGAAAGAAATTATGTAGCCATATAGGAAGATCTTAACAATAACAAAAACTATAACAGACAGCACAAAAATCTATCTTGTAGCAAAAATGGAAGAAGTAGAGCATGAGGTAAGAGCAACTATATCTTACTTTCTCAAGATTATCCTCTCAAAATCTAAGGACATCAGCATATCAAGTTGCGAATGTCAGAAAGATATTTTATACAGATTTCTTCGTATATGATGTAACACGTATTTCCTTCTCTAGATGACTCAGTTTTGTTTGTTTTAGTCTTTGTCCCTTTGTGTCACAAAATATATGAAGTCTGGGCTACATGAACATGTGAATGAGATTTTAAATTCACATCTTCAAACTATTTTTAGTGTGCCTTATATTACTAAGGAATACAGGAAACTTTTTATAATCTGTATTCTAAAAAATTAATGTTAAAATAGAGCGTATTCCATCAAAGTCCATTATTCCGATATATATCAGAATTTCACCACAACCCTCTATAATATAACACTTGTAGTTCAGGTATGTGTCGAACAAAAGTAACCTGCAGAAAATTCTTTACACACATAGGTGATATTTGTATACAAAATATTCTAAGGAAGTATTATAGTTCAGAATCTATTTGCCGCAATTTATGTTGACGGATAACATAGTCAGACAGCGAAGATTCATAGGAGCAAATATGTGCACCTGCAGATGAACTATATATCTAATGCTCCACTTCATTTTGTGAAGAAACATTAATAGCATACAAGGAAAGCAAATACACGCCTAATAATTTCAAATGAAAAACTAAAACTTCCTATTATTCATATTAGATGCTACCACAGTCATGTTCAACATTGCAGCATGAATATGTACACAACTGTGCAACCATACTTAGTACAAAACCCAAAAGGGCTAAATGCAAAAGTTACTCTTTCAAAAGAAAGTTGGACTAAGGTAAATCAGCCTAGTTTATTAACTCCAAGTGGCCCAATTAGCTTCACTTCCAACACGTGGCATCACTTGGATCTTCGACTGAGAATCGACATTGAAGTTGGCCCCACACTTAACCCCCTCGCTATCAATTCTCGGCATTGCTTTCATCTTCTTTGTTGGATGTTCGAAGCTCATGAGACCGTGATCACTATGAAAGTAACACCCTACAATTTCAGCACCAGTCATGCGTTAGATTCTATACAGAAGTCACCCTTTGAAATGTATTTTTACTCTTAAATATAGTCCACACTTAATTTTGTCATTATCTTATAATTGTGTTACTCTTAGAAAAATAAGTAATCTAAATTTTGGTTTTAGAATCGAAGTTGCAAATTTACATACCAGTTGGAAATGGTGCGAATGATTTAGCACAGCTTGCTTTTATAAGGTCCAGATTTTCAGAAATTACTACAGAACCATCAGCTGCAACACCCCAATAGAGCCCAATCTGACCATTGGAACCCTGATGAAACGCATACAACATTTAGGTAAATCCACAGAAATTCATTGCACAATGTTATTATATACATTGTTGTCAAACATACATTTCCCAACATAAATGTTCCACTATGAAGAGATCAAGGAAAGAGACTTACAGATGCAACAAAAACTGTTCCATGCTTGTTGTCATAGATCACAAATCCAAAACTGCCTTCAAGTTCTATGAGTACTTGATCAGCAGGGTATGGACCCCTGTCTCGAAGAGTCCGATATGCTTCAATCACAAACATGGCCTCATTTGCTCCCTTTGATAGCCCATATTGCTTGTTCAGCTTACTGAGGTTGTGCAAGCCACCCAGGAAAACGCAGTATATGTCATCCAAACCACTAAACAACCTGTCACAATTTTCTTATGTATTAGCAACACAGCTCAGAAATCCTTAAACTCATTTCTCAAATAGATTCATTAACAACATCTACTATGAAATTTAAAAGGGGAATGTACTGATCATAGCAATAGCTTTAATGCCATTCATATCTCATAGGCAATTAAATTAATCATACCTTTGATGAGTGGAGGGTTTGTTTGAAGGGGAATAAGCTAGTAAAGCATCATTCCCAAAGCACATGTAGAAAGCATTGGAGGGATCGCAGGACATGAAATCCTTCAGGATTTCATGGCTTAGCTTAGGCTTAGTGCTTGAATTCAAAGAAGCTGGACTGTTCAGCTCCTTAGGTGCATTAGCCATCTTCTCCTTGAAAAGCCCCAACATTTTTACCTTTTTCTATGAATTAACTTCCAATGACACAACTCTTGTTGCTTTTCCTATAGAAATACCAATTATATTAGTATGATAATTAACTGCAGAGCAAGATGAAAAAACTATAAACTTTTGACCAACAAGTGAAAAAGAAACTGTAGAGAGTGGAGAATGTACCCAAAAACACTGAATGATAATAGATGGAGATGAAAGATGAGATATGGAAAGAGAGTGGATCATGGTTTGATATATATAGCGTGGTAGGGGAAGAGAGAGGAAGGGTGTGTCACATGTCATATGAACGTGGCAATTCTATCCAAACTACAAAGAAAAGGTAATGTGCAGAATCGTTACGTTTATAATAATATAAAAGTGTCAGAAAAGTAATTTAAAATGATGAGAAATGTATATAAATTACAATGAGATTATCCATGCAGTGATGCTGTGGGCCACATTAATGTTTCAGTGTCCATATACCCTTCATTTCCTTTTTTTTATTTTAAAGTTCTTTTTTTAGGTTTTTCTTGGGGATAAATGTATTTATTTAATAAAATTATTTTTAAAATACCAAAAGAAAATAGAAGAGTGTGAGATTGTAAGTATAATATCCCATGTGCTCTTTTATAATAGTCATTTAAGATTTTTCTACCCTAACTAAAAATATATTTAAGTTTTTCTTTTTAATATAATTTTAAATAAATTATTATATTTCTTTCCTTTTTATTTTAATATATATTTGAGTATTACTACAGTTTCATTCTTATTGTGACTAGTTACTCTCTCTTCGCTTCATATCAATTAAATAAAAGGTATAATTAAAAAATTTTATCTTCGTATCAAAAAGTGAATAGACTTTTATTGAGAAAGAAAAGCAATATTTAGAAAACATAAACAATTAGATTACCTGTAAAGTGGATTTGAGTGAAACATAATTATTTCCCAAAAGAGAAAAAAGAGATTTGTTTACTTAAAGAAGGAGTTTGTTGGCATAGTTAGGATTGGATGGTATGAGAATCCAGTGTGCTAGAGGTGACAGTGGTTTTGGGAGTTGAAGGGAACAAATGTATGAGAAAAAACAAAAACAAAATCAAAGGTCTTATCCATATTGGTTCACTGATTCCTATGATATGACAATGATCTGACTCAGCTGCTTCCACATCAGTTTTTGTCCACCACACATCCAAATACTTTTTTTTTTTTTTTTTGTCTGATTTTAAATTTTAATACTTCATACTAGTTTGGAAAATATTATTTAACAAAATATTAAATTTTAAGATTGATATAATTTTGACAAATTTCAATTTATGCCGAAAAAAATAAAGCAATTGGCTTGATTTTTTCTTTAACTTAAAAAATGTATACATTGTTATCAGATAAAAATAAAGCATAACTATTCATAATAAAAATATTAATATTATATTTTATTGTTTCATAAAATATGATTTCATCGTGATACTGATAGTAATGAATCAAAGTAATAATGATACTTTGTATATTTTTACATTTCAGATTTATTAAAACTTAAAAATGTCGGTGCATTACGATCAAGATAAAGATATAATCCATTAATTTTTATTAATATTTATTTTTTTCTAAAAAAATTAGAAAGTAAATATTCTTTTCACTAAAGAAAATATCATTTAAAAATCGAAGATTATTTTACTTTTATCTTAAAATACTATTGAAAAGCTATTTTAATAATTTAAACATAAGATAATATAATTTAGGTAAACCATTATACATATCAGATTATTTCTTTTTTAACTCATTTTGTTCACCATACCAAATTCGATAATAACATTTAATATTTATAGTGAGCTAAAAGTAATTTTTTTCTTTTGATATTTAAGTTTAAATATCATGACCACAACTCAAACAATATTTAATTTGAAAAATATAAATATAGACAATTTCTTATTCATTAACAAATTTGAAAGCTTGATAGAGAAAAATTAGAAGAAGATTGATATGCATATAAAAGACCTACAAAGGGAATACAAGAAATATATGAAAAAAAGGTATAAGACAAAGTTAAATAACCCTAACTATTAAACCATTGAGCTTGACCTCTTTCCTAAAATCTTATAAGAACATATTAGACACTCTTAAAAATGAACTCCACCTTTTAATTAAAAAGCCAAAAAATACAAGATTGTCATGGTAACTTAACACCATAAAGAAGAGAATGTATTTGATGGAATTTGAATGGATTGTGTGTGGATGATAAGATTGTTTGGATTAATGGATAAATTGGTAAAATTTAAAGGGATTTGAAAGAAATATTTGTAAAAATTTTGGAATGATTTGATAGATGTTAGAGATTTCTTTTGTTCTTTTAATTGATATATTTGTAAAATTACTAATTGACTCTTGTGGAAAAGAGTATTTGTAATTTTCAACTCATTTACAAGGACTATTTTGTAATTTCTCATTTTATCCCTTACATGAGCTAGGATCTCATTTTACAAATTCTCTCAAATTCAACCTCCCAAATTAATGCAACCAAAGAGACTTCATTCATAACAATTCATCCTCTTTAACAATATATTGACACAAATGGTTCAAACAAACACAATAGAAAAGAATTTGTGATTCAATTCAATGAAAAAATAATATTATTTAAACCTAATTTAAATAAAGATGACAATGTGTCTAAAGAAACTGTACATTTTTTATTTGTTAGGTATCTTTAAACAATTATGAGGTTCTTTGGTCACTTCTAATGTTATTCTTTAGAAAAAAAGAAAAAAATTCTAATCTAGGACTCTAACGAAAGTCATAAACCACTATTTTCTTTTACATAAGATACTCTGAATAACTAAAGTTATAAATCACTATTTCTTTTTACATAAGATACTCCAAATGTATTGGAGACCTCAACTATTAAAATATGTAGCGGTACAATTAACCCCAACCAACAATTTAAAATGTACAAGACACAAATCCACATTTATATTAAAAATACGATAGTCTCTTATAAAAGTTTCGACTCCTTTCAAACGCTAATTGACAGATTCAAAGTTTGTTTTGCAATGACCTTATGTTAGAATGTGTATGGCTTTGGAAACCTTAAGCAATGAAACATGGAATCCTTAAGTACATTCATGAATAAATTTTCAAAAACATCCTTAAATATTTGTAACCTCACACTCAAGCTAACAATGCACATGTTAATAAATAGATTAATCAGACTTTTCTGGTTTCTAATCTCGAGTTTCCAAATATATCCAACTTAAAAAAAAAATATTTTAAAAAAATAATAACTAAAGTTATTGAAAAATGACTACGTAAGACTTTATCATTCAACTTATCCAAGTCTGAGAGTGTAGGCCATTTTATCTTATAATCATCCATCTTGAGATAAAACCCATAATTTCTTTCAACATAAAAATACCCGAGTGATTTCATGTATTATAATAAATCTCAATTTTGCTATAAGTAATACCAATTGTTTCGTAACAAAATCAAATAGGACAATTAATTATAATACTCAAATTGTTTCACTCATAAATAAACAAAAGTTCATTCTAACTATTTATTTTAACTTTTGACTTAATGGTATATTTTGCGTTCAAGAACATTGGCATTTTATATCACTTAACTTGAAAAAAACGTGTGATACTTTTTATCTTTGGTAGCTACTCTAGAAAAATTCAGAACTTCAAGAAAAATGGAAAGGGTTTTCCATCTTCAAAATTCCATACTAGTTTTTAACTTCATCCACTTTACAAGTCATATCAAACGATGAAAGAAACGAAAGATTGGCTGCTTTCCTTCCCCTTCTTCTCACTTTCTTGCCTTCCAGTGTGTTAAATCTCAAAATTGATTGCTCCGGCTATTTAAAATTAAAAAATAAATAAAAAAAAATGCATATTCGGAAAGCAGATCTGCATTGGTACAAAGAAATTTGCTTCTAAACTTTTATTTGCGGTATTTTCCTCATAAGTAACCATGAAAGATATTTTCAATCCAGTTCAGTGACCGTCAACCAACTAAAGATAGATAAGACTGACAGAAAGAATACTGCTAGCACTGATTATCAGTAAAGGATACATGTATTTAGTGAAAGGAAGGAACCTTGTCCGGAAAACAAGCAGACTATCTTACCTTAGTTGCCGGAATTAACAAAAAATTTCAAAAGCTAATAGATTACTATAATTTTAAAAAACCACCATCAAGACAAATTGGCTCAGGAAATCAGTAACTTGTCCTGCCATCACCCTCAGTTATCACGTCCTGGAAGGTTCCATTGCTAGGAATCATGGGCAACACATGCTCTTGATGTGGCACAATGACATCAAGAAGATAGGGGCCAGGGGTGTCCAACATTTTCTGAATTGCCGCTCTAAGCTCTTCCTTCTTCACCACACGAGCTGATGGTATCCCACAAGCATCTGCAAACTTCAAGAAATTTGGAAATATGGTCTTTTCATTAGCGGGGTCTCCCAGATATGTATGAGCTCTGTTAGACTTGTAGAACCGATCCTCCCACTGAACAACCATACCCAAGTGCTGATTATTCAACAACAATATCTTAACTGGGAGCTTCTCCACTTTGATAGTGGCCAGCTCTTGAACATTCATGATAAAACTTCCATCACCATCAATGTCAACCACAACCGCGCCCGGGTTTGCCACCGCCGCACCCATGGCAGCCGGCAATCCAAACCCCATGGCACCAAGACCACCAGACGTTAACCACTGCCTAGGCCTCTTGTACTTGTAAAACTGAGCAGCCCACATTTGGTGCTGCCCAACTCCAGTACTCACAATAGCCTCTCCATTAGTCAATTCATCAAGCACCTGAATAGCATACTGAGGAGAAATCTCTTCCTCAAAAGTCTTGTAACTCAAAGGAAACTTTCGTTTCTGCTCATTCAGCTCTTCTCTCCAGCCACTAAAATCAAGCTTCCCCCCAGCTACTCTGCTCTCCAACACCTGATTAATCCCCTTCAACGCCAACTTCAAATCCGCACAAACCGACACATGAGGCTGCTTGTTCTTCCCAATCTCAGCTGAATCAATATCAATGTGAACAATCTTAGCCCTGCTCGCAAATGCCTCAAGCTTCCCAGTGACACGGTCATCAAACCTCACCCCAAAGGCAAGCAAAAGATCACACCTATCCACAGCATAATTAGCATAAACAGTTCCATGCATCCCAAGCATCTGAAGAGAATTCTCATCAGCAATGGGATAAGCACCAAGGCCCATCAAAGTACTAGCAACAGGAACACCAGTGAGCTGAACAAAACGTCTCAGTTCCTCACTAGAGTTCAAACAACCACCACCTACATACAAAACCGGTTTCTTAGCTTCAAAAAGCAACCTCACAATAAGCTCCAAATGCTTCTCGTTGGGAGATTTAGGCAACCTAGACATGTAACCAGATAACCTAATCGGTTGATCCCAATTAGGAATGGCAAGCTGTTGCTGAATATCTTTAGGTATATCAATCAACACAGGGCCAGGTCTTCCTGAGGTGGCCAAGAAAAACGCTTCGTTCACGATTCTAGGAATGTCATCAACATCGAGAACAAGGTAATTGTGCTTTGTGATGGAACGAGTTACCTCAACGATGGGGGTTTCTTGGAAGGCGTCGGTACCAATCATGCGGCGGGGGACCTGGCCGGTGATGGCAACGAGGGGGACGCTGTCGAGGAGGGCGTCGGCCAGGCCACTGACGAGGTTGGTGGCGCCGGGACCGGAGGTAGCGATGCAGACGCCGGGGAGGCCGGAGGATCGCGCATAGCCCTCAGCGGCGAACACGCCGCCCTGCTCGTGGCGCGGGAGCACGTTGCGGATGGTGGCGGAGCGCGTGAGCGCCTGGTGGATCTCCATCGACGCGCCACCGGGGTAGGCGAAAACGTCAGTGACGCCCTGGCGCTCAAGCGCCTCCACGAGGATGTCGGCGCCCTTGCGCGGCTCCTCGAGGCCGAAGCGCGAGACAAAGGGTTCGGCGGCGGCGGTGGATTTGGCGGCGGCGGCATCGGAGATAGCGCGGGAGATTTGGAGAGAACGACGTTGGGAGTGTAAGGGGGCGTTTGGGAGTGGGGAAAACGGGAGAGCGAAACGGAGAAAGGGTTTTGGGGTGTGTGATGAAGGGAAGGCGGTGAACGAGGTTTTTGGAGCAGTTACTGCCTCCATTTTTCCGATTGCAGAAAACGCAGAAAGGTTTAGCAACCAAACAAACGAGACCCTAATCTAAGGAAAAGACTGAATCTAAGACTGGGATATCACACATATACTTCAATAGGTTCCGTGTTGCATCAAATAAATAAAAAAAACATCAAATTTCATTACCATTTTTAGTAGTTATAGGATAAAAGGTACTAAATTAAATTGTTTGGAAATTTTAAAGAATCAAATTAAACTTTTTAAAATTTAAAGGATTAAATATAACATAAAAAATAAAGTTAAAACGACTTACTTAGACAGTATTATACTTTAGCTTATAGAATAATTAATTCATTTAAATATTTCCTTTTATATCATTTCGTATTCATTATTTTATTCATGTTATGACTATTTTTCAATCTGACATACTTAATCTGCTCAAAGACTTAAAAGTTAAAATATTAATTCACCCAAAAGATTGATTTAATATGACAATATTTTAGTTTATGGAAATAGGAAGAGCATATTTATTTAAAAATTTTGCACAGCCTTTTGCTAGTATTTCCCTATTTGGTAGGTTTCAAAATGTTTTATTATCTAGAGTTCAAGATCTTTTAATATATAAATAATTTTATTTTGTAATGGTAAATTTCACTTTGAGATCTTAAATAATTTTTATTAACTCCTGTAATGGATCCCAGTATTTAATATTTATTTAAAATATAATTGTAAAATATTAATTAGTCAGTTAAATTTTTATTTATTAAAAATAAAATACTAAATATAAAATATTAAAAAATAGCATTTTAATTAATAAAATTAACGGTCAAAATATAATAAAATTTTAAGAATTGAAAGAGTCATTTTTAATAAAAACCACTTTATCTAGACAAACATAATTATAGTTATCTTTATACTTTGCCTCAAAATCTTGTCTCCATTTTTTATCAAACTGATTATTAGAAGTCTCCATTCAAATTCTTGGTACAGAATACAACTTAAAAAATATTTAAGATTGTAAGTTTCGCTAGCTTTATTTTAAAAATTTAAAAGATTCTAATTTTGTTGGTAAAGACGTAATAAAGTAGATAGAAGTGTTTTGAAATGTAAATTTTAGTTTGGAGATAGAAAGACAATTTAGAGTATTTGTAGTAGTTATAATTGATAATTTGATATATAAAAATCTTTAAGTTAGATAAGTAAGTTGTAAAGTGGTATATAATCAATTTATAGGATATGGATAAAAATTTAATTTGGAAATAGAAAGGTAATTTAGAGTATAATTGATAATTTAATAAATAAGAATCTTTAAGTTAGATAAGTAAGTTGTAAGA
>Ga0099825_1002350_pt1 | contig 25082 bp, 17 predicted proteins | sample SiratroredBW_FD_76838 | JGI IMG/M metagenome (GOLD analysis project Ga0099825, IMG submission 76838) | Root nodule microbial communities of legume samples collected from California, USA - Siratro red BW | ecosystem: Host-associated > Plants > Roots > Nodule | place: USA: California | collected... | reverse complement strand
TACACAATATGTTGAATATGAAAAATTAAATCGATTTATTTCAAATGACGTCATTTGGTTCCAAATGATGTCATACGGTTTAGGTATTGGCAAAGGGTAAGAGGCTTGGTGTAAAGTGCTATTGAGAAGTGGTTTTGGGTTATGATGATAAGGTAATTAAAGGGTTATGGAGATACGGTTTAGGAGTATGACATGCGGTTTTGGAGACGTCATTTGGAAGACATGTGGAAAAAAGTTATAGGTATTGGCAAAGGGTAAGAGGCTTGGTGTAAAGTGCTATTGAGAAGCGGTTTTGGGTTATGATGATACGGTAATTAAAGGGTTATGGAGATACGGTTTAGGAGTATGACATGCGGTTTTGGTAGGCGGCATGTGGTGAAGGGCTAGGGTATGCGATTTTGTGTTATGGTGATGCGGTTAAGGACTAGGATAATGCGGTTTTGTGTTTGAATGATGCGGTTGAGGCAATGGTGATTCAGCTTTGTATTTGGGGGATGCGGTTTTGTGTTTGAGTGATGCGGTTTAGAGTAGGATGATGCGGTTTTGCCTTTGAATGATGCAGTCTTATGTTTGAGTGATGCGGTTTTGTGCTAGAGTGATGCAGGTTGAGGTTCTAAGATGCGGTTTAGGGGTTTTAAGGATACGGATTGATGTTCTAAGATGCAACTTTGGGGTTCTAATCTTGCGGCTTTGGGTTTTGAAGATACGGTTTACGTATTAAGGCTCTAAGTACGCGACTTTGAGATCTAAGTGACGTCATCCAGCCTTGGTGATGTCATATGGTCATGTGGAATGGACTAAGGTCCTACAGAATGTGTTTAGTTAGTTGATAAAGTCATTTGGTTCTGTGGGTGACGTCATACAATATGGTGTTTAGGTAGTTGATAACGTCACACGGTTTTGGGTTAAGGATAAACGGTTGAGGTTCTGCATGACATCATATGACATTGTATGACGTCATACGATAGAGACTTAAGGATACTGTTTTAGGGATACGATATTAAGGATTCGGTTTGAGAGATATAGTTTATGGTCTTAGCAATATTATTTTGAGGATTAAGTTCATGATTTTAACATAATGGTTTTAGGGATTCATGATAATAGGAATAAGTCATGAGGATTTAGATTTAAGAAATACAGTTTTGAAGATTAGGAAAATAATCTTAGCATTGGTTTTAATTATTTGGTTTGTATTTAGGAAGAAATAATCTCAGAATTCAGTTTGAGACTCTCAATTCCCTATCACGTCTCAATAACCGTGTCAATGAGCTTTTCAACTTTGACTAATGGTTACCACATCAGTATGCCTTTCAACTTTGACTCACAGTTACCGCATCCGTAAGCCTTTTGGGTTGACTCATGGTTACCGCATCAGTAAGCCTTTCAACTTTGACTTGTTTATTTTGTATTACTCTTGGATCAATAACACCTCTTGATTCCGTATCACTCTCGGATCAGTATCACCTGTCGGTTCCTTATCATCTTAGACCAGTATCACCTATCGGTTCCTTATCACTCTCAGATCAGTATCACCTCTTGGTTCCTTATCTCTCTCAGATCAGTATCACCTTTTGATTCCTTATCTCTCGGATCTGCAACACTCTTGGTTCCATATCCATTCCAGATAAGCTTAAACGTCAAATTAGCATTTAATGCTTAGTAAACTTAAATGTCAAATCAACTTTTAATGCTCAAATAAGGTTAGATAAACTCGAATTTTTTCTCAATCATTTCATCTTACCACGTCACCATGCCACGTTAGTTTTACCATTACATTAACAAACTAAGTCTGAATAGATTCCATTCAATTGTAACTGCGTAATGATTACAAAATACACTACAAATAGGTGATCTTTTTTATCATAAGTTGAAACACAAAGAAAGCTTCATGTGAGCCTTTACAAACTCTCCAAGGGTAGAAGAGAGAGAAAGAGAAAGAGAGAGATTTTAGGAACAACCATCTTTAAAGTATTTGAAGTTTTAATTCTTCATATTCTCCGTTTAAAGGTAAGGGGGAGTGGGGTTAAGCTTTATCTATTATTAATCATAATAAACTTATGTGTGTTTTATTAATCCTTTATTTTAAACATCTTGAACTATATATTTTTTTACTCTTTTGTTTCTCTAACTCTTTTATCTTCGGTTACCCATTGCTCCCATTTATTTCATTTATTTTATCCCCAATTTTGTAGGTTCCTAATTATTTTTTTATATCAAGTTTTGTAATTTATTTAATTTCTCTTAAACTTTTCACTGATTCTACTTATTTTATTTTGTTTTATCTAGTCTTGTACTGGTCCTATTTATTTGATATACTTCAACTCCAATTCAGCACTAGTCCTATTTATTTTTTGTAGAACATCTCCAATTTATATTTATTTAAAGTTCTTGCTTTAATCTTTATTTTATTCTATTTTGTAATAATTTAAATATCATTTTATATATAAATACATATTAAGTAAAGGTATGAATTTTTGATGAATTTGATAAAAGAAAGTTACTTGTACACTATTTTATTAATTATTGGTTGTATTTGTTTGAATATTGTGTACAATTTGTGAATTGAGAAACATATTACATAACTTGATGGTAATTTTTTATGTGATTGTTGAAAAAGTCATGTGTGTATTTGTGGTGAAAGAATCCTGGGTTTCAAAGTTGAAACCAGGGTAATGTATTAGTGTCTGTTTTTGGGAAGTCACAGTTTGGTACAACTGACGGATAAACGACAGCGACCAATTAGGTGAATATCTGGATAGTCAGGGTAGCGCCCTTGACTAGGATAGTTCACAGGCCAAACTTGATACTATCTGATACCTGCTTTGAGTTGCCAAGGTTAGGAAGCGAGTATTGATAATTATTTATTTTTATCGCTTTCCGATTGCATAATTATAACAATAAAGATAAATTAGTTGGTAATTATTAGGGTTTTACACCGTTTTGGTGTACTTTGGTCAATTAGGTTACAATTAAAAGTTTGTTATTATTTTTGGAATATTAACAGATTTGAGTGTGTTTCGTACTTTGTCCATAACTTTTGGCAAAGAACCCAGATTTACTCGATTCTTGTTTTGTTTTGCAGATAACTTAAAGATCTACAAATGTTATTCAAATGCGGGGATCAAATTCAAACTGGAATGTGGTTAAAATTGGACTTGAAGTTGGTACACAAATGCTCATAGCAAGGCAGCACTTGGATATTTTGAACAAATTTTTCTTTATGGAGGGCTATTTAGTCATTTCATGTTTTAGGTTAAATTTTTTATATAATAAAGCTCTCTTGGTAGAGCTGAAAAAATATCACATCACAGTAGATAGTAGATAATTAAATACAGTTTTTCTTTTTCTTTTCTTTCTCTTTTGTTCAATCCGATCTCCAAGTGCTCTCCTGTTTCTTAATCCTAAAGTTCATGTGTTGTAATTCTTTCCAAACTACATGCTCAATTGCTATTTTACTTTGATCATTTGATTTAATAATTGGATTAATTTAGTAATTGAATCAATACTGATTGGATTGTGTTGTGGAATTTCTGAACTGATGTTCAAATCGGAAAAATATTGTTGTTCATAGTGGGCGATTGCAGTTATTCAACATATTGTGTATTCGGCGAGATGCTCCACGATTGTGGGGTGTTCAGAATGTTAAATAGAGGTAGAAATCTCAATCTATTTAACCCACACATGTAATTAGAATTTTCTTTAAGAGTGAGTGAGGGATTTGGGAGAGCCGAAGAGAGGTCGGGTTGGTTTCTATTTTATTGCATTTATCCAATCTATTTTTATTTTATTACTTGCATTTACTTAATCTGTTTAAATTTATTTTTTTATTTTATTACTTGAATTTATTTAACCTGTTTAAAATTTTGTTTTTTATTTTACTACTTGCATTTCTTTAATCTATTTAAATTTCTGTTTTTATTTTATTACTTGAATTTATTTAATCTGTTTAAAATTTTGTTTGTATTTTATTACTTGAATTTATTTAATCTGTTTAAATTATTGTTATTATTTTATTATTTAAAATTCTGATTTAATTTTATTAAATTTAATTATTTCATTAAAACCCCTTAGTTCTTTTAAGATAACGATTGAGTAGTCTTTGGGAAGAATGACCTAGGTTAGCTGTACTACAAATTTAGCTTCCTAGTTTAATTTAGGGCGCATTCGGCAGCATGAATCAAGTGTGTGTCTCATTTTTTGGCAAATGGCCAAAATTCTTGAGAAAATGATTATGATTGTACCAATGTTGTGATGAGATATACTCAGACTTCCTAATCACTTTCCAAAAAGACTTTTGATGTTCAGGGTTGGATCATCAAAAGTGGTGAAATATGGATCCATATGTCTAACGATGTGAGAGTAATTCTTGTGGTTTTGGGTCAAGTTATATGCCTTATTACTTGTGGTTGTGATTATAGGCCCCCATTGTTTGTTAACTTTATTAAGATTAATATTTAAGGCTTGTAAAGACCTCACTCCTTTCATGTTTCTCATTAATATATGTCTGTTGTACGAGTAAATGCAGAACCTACTTAATAAGAGTTGTAGGGAAAGAATCTTTGGAAGATTTGTTGGATGATTGACTTATGAAGAACGTAGTTTTAATGTCTTAAAATAGACAGTTTTATATTCTGATGTAGAACTCAATTTGTTGTAAACTTATTTGTAATATACTACGAGTATTTACAAAATATGTATACATTTATATTAGTGAGATAATATCATGAGTTATATTTTCTATACAAAAAGTTTATTTTAAAAAATAAAAAATAAAAATTTACTCACAAATTCTTATTAAATAACAAATAATTTAAATGGTAGTCAGACATTCTTTGCCAACAAACAAAGAGAATTCACTAATCAAACTCAATTATACACCCTATACAATCAAGACACTTTCTTGCACCCTGCAATAATTACAATTATGTTGTTATCTTATTCCTTGCACCCTGCAAACCAGATACACTACAAACACACACACACCAACCAAGCTACAATCCTCTATAGCAGTACAAACAATACCCAATCGAATGAATTTTTTCAAACTAAGATGTTCCTGCAATTAATTTGAAACAAACAGGTTCAAGATGAAATTGCAGAACTCTTCCCTGTTTTCCAAGAAGACTTGAACAGTGCAGAGCTCTCAAAATAGTGAGATCAACACAAGAAAGCCTTCTTGATCAAAGATCCTCTTTGAAAGCAAATCTTGATTTTCTTGAAAAAATCACAGCAGTGTAAATTCTCTTTTAAATCTCTCTCTGTATTTAGTGTAAATTCTAAGTATTTCAAAACTGTACAGAACAAGTGTATTTATCGCTATTCCAGTACGTTTTAAAACAAATTTAAAAATCAGTTATTTTTTAACGTGTTAGCGTGTACAAATCAATTGATTTAAAATTTATTAAATCGGTTTATTTTTACCAAAGTCAGAATTTTCAATTTTTTTTTTCAAAAATAATTCTAATTAACTATGTTAAAATTTCTTGAGTGTCTCCACTGATATTTGAACCTTTGCACTTGATCTCATCAACTTCCCTATACACACACTAAACTAGAACCAAGCCTTCATCTCTTCTCTGTCTATACTTTGACTGATTTTAATTTTTGCTTGACTTCATAAAATACCAAATCTGTGAGATTTCTAATAGGTTATAGGACACAAAATTAACCTAACATCAACATCATACCCATTTCCTAGATAGAAAAAAAAATTAGCAAAACCTAATGAAGAAGATGGATACAACAACTTGATTAATGGATGAGACTTCAGATAAAACAAAAGAACATGATGTATACAAACCCAAAAACAGTTTAGCGATCAAGAAAACTCAAAGAACAAATGAAAACACCTTACACCATGGATGGTTTCAAACCTATTTTTGAATAACAACTCTGTTGGTGGTGATGAACATCTCCATGGGTTTGGTTGATCCTTTGGCTCTTGATACCACTTGATATGGATTCTTGAGGGTGTTTAGAATCTAGATAAACCTCTTGGAAGATGAAGAACAAAACCCAATGTAGTACAAAAGGCAATGGTTAGCATATGATGCACCAATGTAGTAAAACAATAGAATAAGTAACTGTCAATGCAAAATGAAATCGTAACTAAAATAAGGAAGAAGATGAAAAGAAGAACACGCCATCCGTGGAAGGAATTCTATGGATAAGTGCTAGAGGATTCACCACTTGAGAAAGTTTCTCAATAAGAACTTAAACAACAAGAGAAAGGAGCAACTCAACTTTCAAGAAACACCTTCAAAGGTACTTTCATTCACTCTCTAATTCATGTTTTGTACAAGAGGTTGTTGTTCTATTTATAGTAGTTCATGGACATCCAAAGGTCAAAAGGATTAAGAGAGTTAACTAGGATTAAGAGCTAATCTCTTATAACTACACGAAGTAGTTAGGAAGGTGCATGAATGAGGAAGTGGCAGTTTTAAAGATTCATGAAGGTGCATGGGATAGTTTGATTGCAATGATGGAAGTTACATTTAGTTAGAAGGTGTAATAATGGTAGATGCATTTTGTTAGAAGGTGTAATGATGCGAGCTGCATTTAGTTAGAAGGTGTAATGATGAGAGTGACATTTAGTTAAAAGGTATAATGATGGAAGTGACATTTAGTTAAAAGGTGTACCGATACTTCTTGATGATGTGGTCATCCTTGTGATTCAATTTGATTGGTGGAGAGCTCCAAGAGTAATAATGATTTTCTCTCTCAAGTTATTTTCCTTTTTTTTTTCTTGATTCTCTCAAATTCCTTCAAATTCCAAGAGCTCTACTTCTCCTTTTTATTTCTTCATGCTCCTTTATTTTGTCATGATTCTTTTATTTATTCATGTCTTCCCTTCCTCTTGTTCCTTAAGTGTTCCATCTTTACATATATCACTTGAACACCAAATTACATCAAGAGCTTAAAAGCTCTAACAAGTACTAAAAATTGTACACCATAATATATAGAGTCTAAAGAAGAGTATTCCAAAGCATTGAAGAGTTGCTCTAATTAGCTTACAACGAACAATTTGCAGTGATCTCTTAGTTTAATCCTAAACAATGTTCACTATCTAGTCAAACTACGATAAACATGCTGCTATCTTCTTGATTTAGTATCAAACATTTACCATCTAATCAGTACTGCAATAAAACAATTCATAAAAATCACTTTTGGTTAAGTACTAAAAGATATGCACTATCTAATCGGTCAAACAATTAAAAGTTTGTATCAAATTATTCATAGTTAAGCACTAATATTTGTGCACCAACTTCTTCTATAACCCTTATGCATCAATTTATGCATTAACCATTGTGTATTAAACTCTGTAAAGCCCAAAACATTAGTCACTAATCTCTATAAAAATAATCTAACTCTAAGATTAAGTACAATAGCCAGCTTTGATCTTTTACAAACAAGTATTAAGTAATTATAACAACACCAAATGGAAGCATTATCTATAAAAATAATCTAATAACTCTTGGGTTAAGTACTAATACCCGAGCTTCGATCTTTACAAACATGTGCTAAATAATATATTTACTCCACCAAATGAAGAATCATCTCAACGAATACTCGCTCTTTACACTATGAATATTCACTCCAACAAATGAAATATCTTTTACAATCATTTGATATTATCCACGTGAAACTATCTCATCTGACTCCTAAGCTCGACATAAGGACCTCTTACCTTCTAAACATTCATTCAACAACACTCCACATTTTCATAAAAAACATTAAGTTTTACAATAATCACCTTAAAATTAATATAAATAATAATTCCTAATTGATTTGATTGTATTAAAAGCTAAAATCAAATAATTGGGATTTTGCATTGTAAAGAACCAACAAGCCACGACTTATAACATTCGGTAATTTATGAGATGATGCACTTTAGAGAAAATATTATAACTATATGGGGAATGGATAATGGATGTGTATTGTTTGTGCCCCGTAATAACTCATTTGTCAAAAGACAACCTCATCAATCCCATCTAAGTCCATCATTGTAATTAAGCATATATACAAGTGATGGAACACAACTACAGTGGCAAAAATATGCTCCTTAATAAGAATATCTAAATGTCGTCATATTTAGCAGAATTACACACGGATATGGTGTTTCATTAGGGTCCTTGTGTGAGTCTCTGCATTTCATTCTGGTCAGTTAGAGTCTCAATGAGAAGGGGTGGTGCATACTGGGCTGTCCCTTGGTGCTCTTCAGAATCCTGGCAGAATGAGAGAACTATGGTATCAATTGACATCTCCACAACTGCAAAGAAAAGGGTTGCAACAACATATCCAAGAGCCCAGCAAACCTGCATTACACAAAATAAGGTTAGGACAATTGTTCAAAATTCACATTTGATGGTGAACTATTAGACTTTAATTTTGGCAAATATTTCCCAGCTCTTGGTCCCTTTGTAGAATTTGAAGTCAGTTTGGATAAACTTGTCTATAGATACTTACTGGAGAACAAAATAAGAATAATAAAATATTTTTTCGATAAGCTGATTAGCTTATGCACAAATAGAAAATAAGTATATTGAGAAGTAAAAATGAAAGAAACTATAAATTAACTTATACATAAAGAATTTTTAGATTATAGATAAACGTATTTCAATCTTCTTTTGTATCATTTCTTAAAAATATTTATGGACAAATTTATCTGCACATGCTTTTATCTATGGTAATGTTGAATGCAGGAGTTAGTCACTTGTACTGTGTTTTTAATTTTTCGGTTCTCAATCCAGCAGGCAGACAATAGGTTGCTTCTCATAAATTGTGCCTTGGAACATGAGCCTACTGAGTCTAATGCGTATCGTATCTTGCAATTAGTGGTGCAGCTGAATAGGCATGGATTCATGTATAGTGTCGAGATATATACAATTTCTAGCTATAGGCTGCAACACTGTTACTAAACAAAATGATTTTGAAATATAAATATATATATATATATATATATATATATATATATATATATATATATATATGAGAAATGTATATAATAACAGACGACTATATTGGCACAGAGAGGTATCAAGTTTAATAATAGAAAATAATCAATTTGAGAAACTTTCCCCTATTAAGAGCAAAGAAGAATGTTATGTTTAAATATTGAATTGCTTACTAACGATCCTAGGCATCTAGTCCCAAAACTAAAACATACCACAATTGGTAAGAGTGGAGACGACGTCTTGTTATGAGCAGATCTGTATTTGTGAGTGTCTAACATGAGGAAAGCAAACAGAGCACATGAGAGGCTGACACACAGTTTTCCAAGGAACAAAATGACATCTCCGATCACGTTAAGACGACCAATCTTTAGAATATTATTCATTATCAGATCTGCCGCAATAGAAGAAGCACTAAAGAAACTTTTGCCTGTTATAGCAATCTGCAGGTGCCAAAAAGACACTGTTAAACACCAATTAAAGAAAGGTAACAGTCTGAGGAAACTTTTGCCAATTATAGCAATCAGCAGGCATCAGGAAGTTACTTGAGAATCACAATCAGGAAAAAGCAAGATGCATTGTCCTATGTAAAGGATATCAATTAGAAATATTTTGATGATACATGTAAGAGTCAGCATCAGATAAGACAATTTAATGTAAATAACTTTTGTCAAGACATTTTGTATCATCACGTTTTACTTTTCTCGCAGAACTACAATAGCATTTTCTCGATGCAACCTACTAGCATACAGAGCTCTAGGACATGTTATGCTTTCTACTATGCACACCTTACGAAACACAACCGAAGCAGGGAAATGAAATTCTGCCTCTAAGGATACTTCTATCACAATGCAACAAGTACAAGCGAATCAGCTTTCACTTGCATTTTCCCTTACTATATCTCTATTCTCAAATAATGTATTGCATCACAAAAACAAAACACATGCCATCACAATGCATGAATTAAAAATCTTCTTTACTGTAGATTAACAAATTTTACCATGATGTAAGCATTTCGATTTACTGATTTGATGGTCCATTCGATACACTTGAGGAAACATTGTGAAGATTGGTATGCAGCCTTGCCAATGCAACTGTCGTGCCCATCACTTGAGCCTTTTAGTTTGCGACGAATAGCTTCAAGCAAAAAGCGTATTGATTCTACAAATGATACAATCAGAGAGCCAAGGGCCACAGACCCGAGACTATACCGCATAAGCCGCTTCATGGAGGAAAAGACAGAAAGAAAAGGAATTTCTGGCTGCATTGTGAAATGTGAATCATATTTAGCAGCATAGATAAAAGAATTTTGTATGTGAAAACCAGAATACTTAATTAATAGATGATCTCATTCCTATACATAAACCATGAAAGCACAAGAGGTTTGCAAGTTAAGTCAGAATTAAGCTTTTACAAAGTGAATCCACCTTCAGTTCTTGACATTTGAAACATATAGTTAAACACAATCCTGCACCATATTATTGTTTTATTTAATACTGAGTCGTATTTGAATAATTCATTACGCTACTTCTTATACTGATCAGGAACCAATTCTGAACTCAAACAATTAACTGTGGCCATACTTAAGCCACGACCACAATTCATTCAATATAATAAAATTGGTCTTCTATTGACTGCAAGAGAAAATCATTGGATTCTCTAAATTGCGTTATGCATTTTGGACAAGGCATACAACTTACAGATGTTTCACCATGGGCCCAGTAATAAGACGCAACAGACCCAGCAATCACTGTTGAGGAGCAAGCTATGAAAAATTGTGTAGCCCAATAACACCCAAATAGGTGGAAAAGGATGGCAACCCCAATATGTGGTGTGTAATGAATGCTATAACCACAACAACGATCACAGTTTACCCGTTTTGCAGTAAGATCATATGTGCAGCAGTTAGAGTTGCAATTGTTCTGAACAACCTGGCCAGAGCTGAACATATGAAGAGAAGCTGAAATCCAGAACATGTAAAACACAACAAGGATACCGTATGGTATGAGTGGGAAAATAATGAGGGCTTGAACTTCTCCTATCACTTTTGCAGCAACCTGTGAACAAGCATTAAAACAATTAAATTGATTGACTCTGTTATGCAAATAATTAAGCATTATAATTTCAGGCTTACTGGTTTGTAGCCTAGGCGTTATGACAACAGAATGTACTAACATAACACATCATATGGGAGTAAAAGTGACAAAAGTGCGTGGGTGAGGTGGATAGAGATCATTCAATGAGGATGAGTTTTATAGTATATCTACACAAAAAAGTGTTACGGTTTGTGAAAAGTACAGCTGCCAGAAAGGAGGATAAAAGTTGTAGGATTTATTCATTGATAAATAAGAGGAATGGTAGGTTAAATCTATATGGCCATAGTTGGAGAAAGCTGTCAATATTTCCATTGGAAGATGAAAAATAAGCAAAATTAGCACTAGTTAAGAAGTCTTATTTTCCCGCACAGGTCTATAAATGTACCCAACTGCTCCTCCGTAGCCAGTAACACTATAATCATAGTGTAGGGTAGGGTATTCCTATGATTGAAGTTTATACTGAGATCTTTGGCCTAAAGTACGGTGACACCTTCTCTCCGATGCATTTGGTTTTCACAAATCTATTGCCCTGACATCTCTTTTGCGATCAATGTGGTAAGCCAATTTCTAAATTTTCCATATGCATGAATTTGAGTATTGTAATACCCTAGAAAATAGTTTTTGAATAGAAACATATTATAACCTAAAATTTATCTTTAAATATAAATAAGATGACACTTAAATATATGCTTTAAAAGAGAAAAGTTTATATAAATAGAAATATCAATATTCAAATTTTATTTTTTATAAAAACCACCATCCCTCTAAAACAGTTTTCCTTTAGAGTTTTCTACATTCTCTCTAGATTTTTGATATCATCTATTATCAGATTGACGATGTCATGAGACTCATGCGGCGATTAGAGTAAGATTGTCTTATCATAATCTTAGATTGAGTAAGTTCATTTTTGCCTCTCTTTCATTTGAGTCAGTTTTCCAATCTGTCTAGTCACCTGAGTCTAGATTGTGATTGCACGTAGTGTTTTTATCATCAGGATTAGTCTTTGTTAATTTAAGGTTCTAATGATATATTCCAATCGTGGATCAGGATTTTATGGTACAGGTTAGGCTATCATTGAGATCCCTAAGTTCTTGGAGCTCTTGTGAATTAGGTAAAGGAAGCTATTTGCATGTTTTATTAATTGTTATTTTTATCTTTAAATAGAACCAAAGACTTGGATGTTGGGGTGACGTGGTCACCAAGTTCCAAATTTCTTCTGCAGGATTGTAATTAAATTGATTGCTGATGTTGTTAGAGTGGTGTAATGATGAGTGGTATAAAATGGTGATTGAGACGTAGTATATTCAGGAAAGGAGATACCTGTGTTGAGATTGTTTAGGATGTGCATTGTTTGTGGATTTGCAATAAGGATGTATCTTGACTCTACTTGTATATTAGAATCATATAGATGTAGATATTCAGGTAGTCAGAGTCGAAGAAAGTTGATATGACTGCGTTATGGTGAGGAAAAGAACCGATTGTACCAGATCATATGGAATAACATGTTCATATAACTACGCTACGGTGTGGAAAAGAACTGATTGGACTAGATCATATAGATTAACCCTATCATATGAGTGTGATGTGATTCATTTTGGGTTGAGGGTTGTGTGGATTTCACAACTAGGAGTCATGTGACAAGTGCAAACCTCTGAATCTTATTCAATGTGAGTCTTTCGACGTAGAGTAAAGTATCTTTGTAATGTGATGTATGAGATGAATTATGAAAGTCTAACGTATTGTAGTTTGGCTGGGATAGAAATTTAATTTATGATTATATATTTTAAAACTCTTTAGCTTAACCATCTTTTTTATCTTTTTATGTAGTGATTGCTTTATTTCTAAATTTGCAATGATCCTGTATTAGACGTGAGCATATGGTTTGGCAATTGGTGTAACTCCTTAGTGAGCTGATAGAGAAACTTTGTTTTATTTTGTGATTATATGATTATATTTCTATTAAATGTGCAGAAGAATAGTTTGAAAAATTATAATGAATGCATAAATATTTATACATGTCTATTATTGAATTTCTGCATAATATATGGGTATCAAACTCTAGAGTTAATCCGTAAACCCGTCCGAGTTTAAGAGTCCACTGATCGGTGATCACTGAACTCGTGTGTAGAATCGTTTTTTATCAAACTCGAACCAGACTCGGATGAGCTCAGTAGACCCGGTACAAACTCGCTCGCGAGTCAAAGGTTGAGTGAATGAGTGTGGAAGAAAAGCTCAAAAATGACCCACACATGGGTCGTTGTGCTTAGTGTATCGATTTAGGGTTCCGATTTACCTGTGATGTTCGTGTTCAATTTAGGGTTTCGATTTCGGATCGTCATCATCATTCTTGCCTTGTTGTAGTTCTCGCATCATCGTCTTCTCTTAAGTGTCTCGCCATTGTGTTGCTGTCCCTTGTGTCGTTGCCGCATCACCTCCCGTCGCCATCATGTTGCCTCACGTCGTTGTTGTGCTCTGCTTCTAGTTGCATTTCCCTAGAGTAGTGGAGGTTGTGTTTCGTTCGGGTAGTGGAGGTCTGTTTCGCTGGGTAATGGAGTTTGCTTTATTAAAGTAGGTTTATGTTTACTTAGTTGCCTTTTTTTATTTGGAGTGTAGTCGTGGAGATAGTAAAATTAGAATGGAAATGTTGGTAGTTATTTAATTATTACATTATTGTTAGTGTATTTAATGAATTTATTTATTTTAATATTATGTAATTAATATTGTGATTTTTTTTTTTTTAATTTTCATATGAAACAGACTCTTATGAGTCTACAAGTCGGGTTTACTAGTCGAGTTTACAGACCTTCCACGAGTCTACATAGACTCTCGAGTTTGATAACCTCAGTTGGTATTATATGAAAAATATGAGATGTTATAGGTATTTTCATTCACATTCTAAAGTATATTAAAAAGAACCCCAAAAAAGGTTAATTATATGGACACAAGAATCATACTTGGATTGTGGGATACTCAAATGCTGAATGGACCTCTAATAGGAGATCCACATCCAAATATTGTGCCTTTATTTGTTACAACTTCATATCTTGGAAAAGTAAAAGGCAGAATTAGTCCAAGAACTAGAGCAAAAGCAGAGTATAAAGCTATGACTTGTACCATTTGAGAACTTATTTGACTTAAACCGCTTCTTAAAGATCCAAGATTTGGAGAGGTCATGCAAATGTCTCTCATTTGTGATAACCAAGTTGCCCTTCATATTGCTTCAAATCTACTAGTTCACAAGGTGACCAAACATATTGAGATAAGTTCACACTTCATTGATGAAAAGATTGTATCTTGAGATGAGCCCCTCTGCTGTGGAAGAGGTTCACCACATGCTTGCGGAGAGGAACCTGATTCTAGATGAATTGAAATGGCAATTAAATTAGACTCAAGACAGGATGAGGGGACAAGCTAAATAAGAAGAGGAGGGATGTAGAATTTCAGGTTGGGATCAAGTTTACCTTAAACTCCAACCCTACCGGATGAACTCCTTGGCAACTCGAATGAACTAGAAGCTAAGTCCTAGATATTGTAGACCATTCGAAGTGTTGGCTAAGGTGGGAAGGGCGGCCTACAAGTTGCAGCTACCCCAAGAATCGAAGATACAACCAGTGTTTCATGTTTCTTTACTTAAAAAAATGCATTACTCAGCAAGTGCAATGTCAACCATTACCCAAAGGGCAGATAGAAAGCGGGGAATTGAAGTTGCAACCTACCGAAGTGTTGGCGGTAAAGGAATTTTCCCAAGGAGACAAGGAGGTTCTAATCAGATGGAAAGACATGCCAGATTTTGAGAACACACGGGAGTTCTCTGAAGACATCAAACTCAATTTTCCTGAATTTCACCTTGAGGACAAGGTGGTTGTTCAAGAGGCGGTATTCTTAGAGACCGATTTCCGAAAGAGCTTAAGGTGTGCAAGAGAAAAAAGTTTAGGGGCAAGATGGGAATAGGTAGTGAATCGAACTAAAACGATTCAAGGAATTAAGGAAATTCTGATAGGGGATTTTGTTAGGATATTTTGTTAGAAATTAAGAATAAATATAGGATGAGTGGGAGGACTAGGGGAGGATTGAATTGGGAGGCTAGGGTTGGGAGAGTCGAGCTGCTACATTGCTCATAATTTCTCTGTTTTTCTGCTTTTCTAGTCTGATTTTCTGCTTCTAATAAATCGGTTGTTTTTTCCTATCTCTTTAGCATGTTGCTATGAGACACATACAATTTGGATGCTCCAGCTTGAGGGGGAATTTAGATTAGATTAGATTAGATTAAATAGTCTTAAATAGTATTTATTTCATTTCAGATTCTCTTCTCTAAAGTATTCTCTATGTAAAGAATTAAAAACATGAGATCATGAGAGAGGGAAAGAGACACTCTAAATTTCAAATTCTTTTGTATTATTCTCATGTAAAGTATTATTTTCCTTGAACATGTCTATAAATGTACCCCAATGCTCGTCCACAGCCAATAACACAATAATCATAGTGTATGGTACTTGAGAAGGTCTAAAAGTTACATACAATTGCTATTGGATATAAATTCAGTCAATAAAAATAAAGAATGCAATCATAGATAGTTAAATAATTGCATATCATAAAGTGATGCTTGCCTTCAAGACAGATGTTGCCATAAGGATGCGTCGAACAATAGCAATTGATGTAAGAAAGGCAACAACCATGATAAAGGTCATAAGTATGGTTACAGCTCGTATATGAGTCAGCTCCTAAAAGTGACAATTTCATTAGATCTACAAGTAAAATTCATCACTCGAGAGAGACAAAGAAGACTCAATTAGGATGTTACTTACCCTCCCATATACACTAATGTAAGGGTCATGTTCACCAATGATGGGAGAAATAGCATCACTTCCAATCCATCCAGCTGATGATTAAGAAAAAATAATTCAGTACTATTGACAGACATTTCTCCAACAACCCAATAAAGAAACAATAAAATATTGGCTAAACAGTAATATCAGAATAGGTGCCAACTAGAATCACCAATAAAACATAAATAATCAATAATTCTTCAGCAAACATATCTCCAAGAAAACTCAGCAATATAGCACTTTCAGAACTCCATATTCATTTATTTCATAAGAAATATGCATCCCGATAAATTTGATGTGTTTTTAAGCAGTACACTGAATGCTAAGTATTTTACTAAAACATGTGTAGAATTGGTCTGGCCTGGGAAGCTATTTTTAGTTTATTGTAAGTTATAAAACTAAAAATATCTGTACAAAGTGCTAAACAATGGGTTTGCCCATGCCTAAAACAAAATCCAACAGAGAAATTTCTTGTTGATAGGATATAAAAGTACAGTTGATACAAGGACCTCATGTGACAGCAAGCTCAAAATTTAAGAGAGGCTGTGCTGCTAGAAAGGAGCAAGCATTAAACAAATAGAATGGATGAAGTAGGAATAGAAGGACATTAATCCAAAAAGAGTATTCATACTATTTAAATATCTATTTAATGATATTTCATAAAAGCATCGATATTTTATTAGAAACAATTAAACTGAAACAGCCAAAAAAGAGTTACCGACCTTTTAGGTAGTAGAACATTGTGACAGATATTATTAGAACATTAAAGAGAACAACTGTTATCCAAGGCATTGCAGCAACAAAATGTCGAATCATCATCAGCCAAATCACAGACAGAAGAACAGGCAAAATCCCTCCACAAACAATCAGCACAGGCCATGCCTTTCCTATGTCTGCCATGTATCTCTGCAAATATAGGTCATGTCATTCAAATTCCGCAGCACATTAACACACAAGATACGGAATGACACAACATTCAAAATACAGATAATCAACGTTTGGTAGGGATCACAGTAGGAGAATAAAATTGAGAAAATAGGAGAGATGAAAATAGATGTGCAATCCAGATTCCGTACATAATACATATCTACAAGCATCATAATTTTTACCCCATCACTAAACTATTAGCATTTTCAAACCAACCCAGATCCTTTCCATTTAAGCATTGCCCATCTGGCTAATACAGACAAAGGGCGATGATATTGTAGTCAATGAACTACGCAGATCAGCTGTCATCCGAACTAGTATGGAGAAATGCCAATAATACAATATGCACACAGATGTAACAAGGATTTTGAGTGGTTGCACTCTCTATGAACAAATCACAATCATAATACCAATAAATAAATAAAAATGTAGAAGCAGAAAAGTGTTAACCTTTAAAACAGCGGACCGAGAATTAATAGACTTGTGGATAGACTTATCAATAACAATGTCTTCATTGATGTTAACTCCGCCCATCTGTTGCCAATGCTTCAAAGACGTGTTTGATGCTCGAGCAATAAATTGGCAACTCCAGTAAACTAGACAGAAATAAGCATTAAGAACCAGGAAAAATAAAAATTTAATATATAGGAGATTGACAGTTCTTTACCAAACCCATCCACCAAAACCCACAAAAAAATTACAAAAAGTGCATATAAAAGAAGAAGCGAGAAAAAGTAAAATGTGTCTTTCGTACAAGGGGCAACATACATCGATGGTAAAAAAACAAAGCAATGCATTCACACAACCATTTGCTAGCATACAACAACATTTTAATTTATGAATGCATCAAAATGGAATAGTTTGCTCACCATTTACACTAGGAAATATGACAGGATAACATGGACCCTGAAGTTGAAGAGAGGAATTTCTCATTTCTGGTGTAAGGAACTCGAAATAATCATAGTTCCTATTAGCCCAATCTGTCATGGAAAGACGAATATCTCCTTCCGGATAATCACACACCCAACTAAGGGAATCTTCGGAAGGTATAGGGCACTCAGACAAGCATATACTGCGGGCATCCCCCAGTTTGAATTTGCTATTCTTCAATCCACTCTCATAAACCTGATTAGGATTTTGCCAATATCTGAGCTCCAATTCACTAAGGCCAGGGTGTGCATGCTTGTCTCCACACACATTCCCTTTGTAGTCTAGTCCATAAGTAAGCCTGGCAAGTCACAGTGCCAGTAATCACAAGTTACGTGATCATAACAGCAAAAAGGAGAATAAAAGTTATGGACTTAATGCTGCTACACATTCAAGTGTCAGTTATCAAAATTTAACGATTTCACCCACCTGTTATCTCAAAATCAGAATATCGTGCAATCTGAACCATGCCTTGCAAAGAAATGAGAAAACCCATTTACCAAGAAAATGAAATTACCTTTTATAAAATCTTAATCGAGAAAACTAATCAAAGCCTCAAAACAAAAACAAAAGCGAAAAGTCACAGACTACAAGCTACAAAAAGGCATCCGTTACAAATTCCATCAAACAACAAGCACACAGATAAAGTTGAAAACTTTAGATTACTACCTTAGTGGGTTTCCTTGGTTGAAAGCAAAACTGGAGTTGACAACCATTGCTACCCAAAAAGCTATGAAGATCACAAGAACAGTGATGTCCCTGCATTTCCTGTTGTGTCTTATGATTCCACCCATTTGGGTAACTCCGTCACTTGATGGGAACCTACCTATGACTGCACCCAAAGGACCCCTCATTCTTCAAGTATGTGTGCCCCTACCAAGTTGCAAGCTTTGATTCAATTTAGCATTGGGGGAGAGGAGCACAGAGCAGAAAGGAGCTAGGGAGCGTGAAAAGGTGTGTGAATAAGCAAGTGTATTTAGATTTGGGTTTATATAATATTATAATAATAATGTAAAGTTTATCACATGCTAACACAGATTTTCTAAAGTATGTTTTATTTTATGGGCATGTTTTGTGGTTTCCGGAAGACAAGACTCGACCTGATCGGCTCAAGTTAACTACACTGCACATTACTCCAAGACAAAAATAAAAAAAATAAAAAATAAAAAATAAAAAGGATGGAGATTCCTTTTACAAAATACATGAATTGGAAAGATAATGAAGTATTTAAATTTTAGTCAAAGTGAATTGAGTTTAGGATATATTAATTTTTCATATTAAAAATTAATATGTATATATAACTTAAAAATAGACCCACTTTCTTTATTTATTTATTAAATATTTTAATATTCACTTTTAGACCCGTATTTTGTACCATATAATTAACTAGAAATTTTAACTCTCAATAAATTCGAATTGTTGATGTTTAATTTTTTGTTGGTTCAATGAATGTGCTTAAATATATATTTTCTTTTATTTTATCTTTAAATTAAGTTTTAATATTCTAAAAAAATTATGGATACAAATAAATCCATATCATAACTTAAATTGTTTATTATAATTTTTAAATGCAATATAAATCATATATTAAAATATGTTATTGCAATAAAATAAAATTATATGTCGAAAAATATTCTTTTACTAAATTTTGGTTCATAAATAGTAGTTTTAATTTAAATTATGAGCTTTGGTTAAGTCCCTCAATTTTATAAATAGTTAGATTTTATTTGTGTGTGAGATGCATTTTTTTTCTTGTTTTATTATAAATAAAGTGAAAATAATTATTTTAAGTTTACGTTAAATAGCACCCACCTTTTAATTTTAAAATAGATTTTTTTTATTTTTATGTTTTTAATGAAATGCGTTTTGAGTCTTGTATTTGGGTCATGGGTAGAAAGGGTTAGAATAGGATAATATAGTCCAGGGTTCATTATTTGGGCTTTTTAAAGTCCAATGCAAATCCTAGAACGTCCAAGGCTTGAAGTTGGTGCACAAGGAGTTGCACACAAAACAAGGAACATATTAAACATGTGCTAAATGTGAAGAATGTGCATGGGAAGTGTGAAGGCCACATGTCATGCTTTTATTGGCTCTTCTAGATTGAGGATTTTTTTTTTTAATTTGAATTTTCTAAATTTGGCTCCACTTTGGGTTGACCCTAGCACCATAAATAAGTGTGCTAGCCTATTGTATATTGATCATGTAATGAGTAAAGAAATGTTGTACAAATTCAGCTTCACTTGTTTATGTGATCACCTCTAGGTTAACTCTTCTTTTGAGTTTAGCCTAGCCACCTTGTGAGAGTTAGCCTCACCTTTCTCATATCTCCTTTTTCCTCTAGATCACTTCATTCAATCTCTGAATTATACACTACATTCACTACTTTCATTGCCTCCTCTATACTCCATTTAATGTGAAACTCCAAATCAAGCAAAGAGCCAAAGCCGATTTTTATCAATCTCGACCTATGATAGTATATTGGACCCTTAAACTAGAGGAGCCTTCATCTTTAAGAGTATAAACTCCTATGTCCATTAAGAGTAGTGACAATTTGTGGTTGTTGTCTTGAAGAGTAATCAATTCCATTATAATTTGTCTTAGTATCCAATGTAATTTTTGTTAAGTCCTTACAACAAAATGTTGAAACATGAATTTGTCTTAGTATCATATCATGATAGACACAATGTTTTATCTAATGATTATAGACAAATATATTTCGTCCAACGACAACAAAATACAAAACACTTTGTGTACATATTTCCGTTTTGATAAGCTTTTACTTGAGATAAAAGATAAGATATGTGTTTTAAAGCTCACATAGTACTACTCTTCATATAAATGTTTTAACTTTGTTTGCAAAGAATGTTCTTATGTTTGACCATAAGTGGATCTCATAAAGATTGTTAACATCATAAGATCTCTCAAGAAATGTGTCAAAGTTGCTTTTTGGCAACATATTCATTGAAAGGACATTTTGTTATTGTTGCATAGTCCATCCATCTTATGTAGTTCTAACTTTTACTTTAGTTCAGATAAATGTAATCTGACCTAGGCCTAATAAGGTGTTTGAAGTATCAAAATGTTCCTTCAAGCCTACAAGGAGAGACACAACATAAGAACGAAAGGATACCTTTTTATCTCACAACGGCTAACTAAGGAGTTGTAATGGCTCCTTCAAAAATCTTTATGTATAAAATGTAAAAAATAGGAAAATCATAAAAAATGTGATTTGATTTAATTTAGTTTGAGAAACTTTGATGCAATTCTAGCTTCAATTGCATGCGTCAATGTGCTTCTTCTTGGAGGATTGTTGTTGTGGATGTAACTTGAGATAGATGCAGCAGAAGAATTGTTGTTTGGACATGTGAGATGGATTTAGAAGTGAAATTCCCAAAGTGAGGTTAGGCCAACACTTAGGAGGAAGTCTGGAAACGGTCTTGTGTAAGACTCGTGTAGAGAGAACCTTGACAATAGTAGAAGTGCTCAAAATATTTGGTAGCAATTTGTTAAGAATCTCACAGGATTCAATATTTGATGAAGTTAAGAAATTGGACAAAAGCAAAGCCAAGCACGGAAGATGAAGAAGAAGACTTAGTTATTTTTCCAGTGGGTGTGAGTGAGTGTGATTCAAAGTTAAGGCGAACATGTGCATAGGTGAGAGGAAAATCTTTAGCATATTTAACTCAAACTTAAAATCAAAGTAATCAAACTCGGTAAAAAGTTTTTTAGCATAATCATAAAAATTGAGTTTTTAACAAAAAAAATTATTCCACTTTTAAGAAATTGATTTATTTGCACGTTAATGTCAAATTGACTTAACTATTTTCAAAAACTGTTTGGGTATCATCTGTTTTAAATTACCTGGACAAACAAGAAATAAAAGAATGAATACATAGGAGAGAAAAACGAGAATACAAAGGCAGAAAACAAAACAATTTGGTTTCTCAAAGAACAAAGATTTGATTCTCAAGAATTCGAGACTTGATTTTCAAGGTGTCATTGGTGTTCTTCAAGGTTTTACACTGTTTCATCTTTACTAAAAATCAGAGAGTTCTTTGCATCTTAAATCTTGAACCTGTGTTGATTCAAGTGTTGCTTAGTGTTGTGTAAATTGTAATCTTTTGTTTCAAGTTGTACATTGGTAATACTATAGGGTTTATTATTGGTGAAATCTGAAAATTTTGGTGTCTAGGGTGCAAGCTTGAATATTTAGAGGTGGTATTGATCTTGTAGGGTGCAAGAGGTGTTCTTGATTGTAAGCGTGTACAATTGAGTATTTCATAGTGAAATTTTTCTTGCTAGGGTTGCAAGAAAGATTGGACATAGCCCTTGAGAAAAGGTGAACCAGTATAATTGTTTTGTGTGGATTCTCTCTGACCCTTTTCTCTGCATCCATTTTTGTTATTGTGTTTTCCATTCATTTATGCATAGGTTAATTCGTTGCCCATTGTTTAAATCATTTGTGCTTGCATAACATCACAATCTTTAATCATTGACTATATTCTTTGCTTAATTCATATATAAATTTTTTTGTGTGTTACTCTGCCAATTATGTTCTTTTCAATTAATTTAGTTTGTTGGGATCAAAATTGGTTGGATCAAAACAATCTCTTAATAGCTTTTCTGCATAATTGTTCATTATTTTTCATACTGTGGGTGATTGATTTGATATCTACTTTACATTGATTCCTTAATTAAATCTAGTTTTATAGTATATTGATTAACTAGATTGAGACGTTGCTTAATTCACGACTACTTATTGATTCTGCATTGCCTAATTAAGAACTCATTGTGTGAAAATTGATTTTCTTGAAGCTGCCAGAATATAAACCGATTGATTTTCTCTACTGCACCTTAAAGCATTGATCTTTGAGATTCTTGGAAACTTTCATTTTGCTTAAAATGTTTTCCTTGCTTATTAAACTCAAAAAATTTGTAAAGTTCAATTCGCCCCTCTATTGAACTCTGCCTAAAAGTATTTTCAATTGGTATCAAGAGCTAAGTCTTGAAAGTTATTCAAGTTTCGATCCTATGGCTGAGGTAAAGTTGGGTTTTGCATAGGGTGCCTATATAAACAAGCCTCCTTTATTCAGTGGGATCAATTATCCCTTTTGGAAAATCAGAATGAAAATTTTCATTGAATCTCTTGATCGTGGTATATGGGATGCAATAGTGAATGGTCCTTATGTGCCTAAAACTATGATTGAAGGTCAAACTGTTGATAAGCCCTGGTTTGAATGGAGTGATTCTGAGAGCAAGAAAGCTCAATTTGATTGTATGGCTAAGAATATTATAACTTCAGTTTTGAATTTAGATGAGTTTTTCAGTGTCTCTCAATGTTCTTTCGCAAAGGAAATGTGGGACATTTTGGAGGTGACTCATGAAGGAACCAATGATGTGAAGAGGGCAAGAAAGCATGCCTCAATCCAGGAGTGTGAACTGTTTAGAATGCAGGATGGAGAAACCATTGCAGATGTGTAGAAAAGATTCACACATATAATGAATCATCTCGTTGGACTAGGAAAGATCTTTGACAAGGAAGAGCTCAACATAAAAGTGTTGAAGTGTCTTGATAGATCTTGGCAGCCCAAGGTCGCTACAATATCAAAGACAAGGGATCTTACCACGTTGAGCACAGTGGCATTGTTTGGAAAACTCAGGGAGCATGAACTTGAAATGAACAGATTCAAGGAGCAAGAAAATGGAGAAAGGAAAGCAAGAGGCGTGACACTTAAAATTGATTCTAGTGAGGATAGTGAAGCTGAAACCTTGAACATGCTAACAACAAAGTTCAGCAAATTCCTAAGGAAGATGGGAAAAGAGAAGAATCAATAGTCTAAAAGGTATATTAAGAAAACTAATTCTAATGCTACTAACTTCACTTGTTTTGGATGTGGAAAACAGGAACATATCAAAATGGAATATCCAAATCTGGTTCATAAAGAAAATGTTGTGGAAAAGAGGAAATTCAACAAAAACAACAAAGGAAAAAGAGCCTACATAGCCTGGGATGAATATGATTCAACAACCAGCTCTTCATCAAAAAAGAATAGGAGATCAATCTATGTTTAATGGCTAAAGAGCAATTAGAGGTAAGCAGTGTCAGCTCAACCATTTCTTTATATCAAGAAAACTACATTACCTTGGTTCAATTTTTTTTTTTTGAAACACATGATGAAGCAAACCGATTGGCACTTGCAAACAATAGGTTGAAGAACTGGAAACTGTTAAAACTGATTTTGAACACTTGAACATGCTTTTCCAGTCTTCTAACCTTGAGGGTGAATCCAGCAAACTAGCCAAGTACGAAAACTGTGAGGTGCTGCAAGATAAAGTAAAATATTTTGTGAAAACTTCTTCAAAGCTTTCCTTGGGGACTGCAAATTTAATGTTGTTTTAGGTTCCCACAATTGCGTGTTCGATAAAACTGGAATTGGATATAAACCAAAGTTTCAAAAGAAAACTAGAAAATTCATCATCTTTTTCAAATACAGCAAAAAAACACACCTCACCCTTTCAAACTTGCTTTTATTGTTTACATAAAGGTCATTATGCTATAAATTGTAGAGTTAGACTCTTTGATGTTCCAAATGGCCTAGTAAGGTGGATACCAAAAGGTGATCATAAAAACTCTAGACCCTAAGTTAACAGGGTACCAACCTTTATTCATTAATCTATTTTGCAGACTAAAGATGCAGACAACAAGAAGCTTTGGTACTTGGATAGTGGATGTTCTAAGCATATGACAAGGGATGCATCTGAGCTCATTGGACTGGTTATAAAACATGGTGGATTTGTCACTTATGGTGACAAAAATAAAGGCAAAATAATTAGCTATGGTTATATATATAATACCTTAGAAAATAACCCCAGAATAAAAAAAAAACAACCTAAAATTTAGCTTTAGAGATAAATAAGATAACACATATTTTTTTAATAGAAAAGTTCTTTAAGTAAATAAAAATTAGTTATTTAGTTTTTATTTCTATAACAATCACCAACTCTTTCTCTCTCTCTCTAAAAAGTTGTTATTCTCCTTTTCTTTGCCTTCTCTCTAGAATTCCACCTTCCTTCTTTATCAAACTGACGATCAGAGATCACTCCTAGATTCCTAGCATTGAGTAGAGCAAGAGTGCTTGATCAAATTCTTAAATATAGTTAGGTTGCCTGTGATTTAAGGTTTTTGGAACTCTTTTGAGTATCTCCATTCTACAAAGGTAAGAAAAGCTAATAGTATGTTTTTATAAATGTTAATTTATTTTGAAATAGTGAATATTATGTATGATGTGTGACATTTTTTTGTGAATTTGGGTAAGAGATGCTAAATGCATATATATATATATATATATATATAT
>Ga0099825_1002348_pt1 | contig 25087 bp, 9 predicted proteins | sample SiratroredBW_FD_76838 | JGI IMG/M metagenome (GOLD analysis project Ga0099825, IMG submission 76838) | Root nodule microbial communities of legume samples collected from California, USA - Siratro red BW | ecosystem: Host-associated > Plants > Roots > Nodule | place: USA: California | collected... | reverse complement strand
TGGATATGGAATATTTCAAAAAGGGTTAAATGGTAAATTTGCCTAGAGTATGGAGGTGCAGGAAGATGATATGGAGGTGCAGGAAGAAGCAGTCCATAACAAAATGTATAATTGGGCCTACTTTTGAGGCCCGTGTGATCCCGCTGGTTACTATTTATTTATTTGTTTAGTTGCGCTTTTCTTTCCTTTCATTTGTCGATCGAGTCTGACTCTGATTCCATGGCGGAGGTTAGTCTCTTTCCATTTTCTCTGACTCTGATTCTCATCTCTGAACAACAGACTCAACCATTTTCATTATTTCCCATTTCCATTTTTTTTTTGTTTTCTCATTTTCAGCATTCATGATTCCAATTTGTTGTAATCTTCTTGGGTGTAATCTGTTATTCCGATCTATCGAATCATTTTACCACTGCCTATTTCTCCATACGACAAGTAAATTAGTGAATTGCTTCTTTTCTCCTCTATGTCAAAAGTGATACATTTCGGATTTTATAGATTCAGGTGCTTGTAATTTAATTTCTATATCGTGATTAAGATTGTAGAAAAAAATAAGAGACTGTCGGGGGTGCCTTTTTTCATAGATAGTTTTAGGTCAAATTAATATGTATTGATGTTGCCTCTTTTTTCGTGTTTATTACATCTTTAAATGTTTGCAATTTGCTTCCTAATTTTGTATAGTTTTAAAATGTTTTGGTGGACTAGGTCTAATTGCTACAACACTGATATAGTTATTTACTGATAATGTCGATTCTGGGATCCCAAATCAAATGTTTGAAACCATAGGATGCTGTTGCGTAATTTGAAATCTATTGTTTTCAGAAAAAAAATAAAAAATAATTGAATTCATGAAGCCAACATCTAATGGCAGGAGCTGGAATCCAGTTATACATTCTTAAAACTGTGGGACTCAACTAGAAAATTCCGAAACTCTAAGGAACCAGTTGCGATCGAGAAACACCTATTCGAGAATCCCACAATGTTTAAGGATTTACAGATCTATTGAGCCGTAGTTTTATCAGTTTGGTTGCTTCTTATAGATAAGCATACTTGTTGATTTTTTTAAGATTCTTTTTTTAAATTTTGATTCCAGGAAGAAATGTTTGCTATCTAGTGCTTATTTGTTACTTATGATTGCGTTTTGTCCATATCTTTGTTATTACATCCAAAGGACATGCAGCGATTCAACTGCATTTTTTTTCAGATTCTGATGGTGGCATTTTTAGCTAATTGTCTAAATTTGGTTTCACTGTAATTCGCGGTAACGGACCCCCTATAATGCGATTTACTTAAGATTCTGAATGAAGATGTGTTTTGGTCTTTGTTGACATTCATATAAGTCATTCTTCATTTATAAGTTGAGGAGGGTGGATATGGGTAATATATTTCAGGCACACTTATCTCACTGCTTAAAATTAGAGTCCTGATATAAAATCACCCTTTGGCTTTCTGCTGTACGGTATACTTTTTGGTGTTGAATTTGACTTTTCATGCAACAGGTTTGGTATCTTCTGCAAATTTGTAGTCTTTTTCCCCCTAACATAATAATTTTTTGTTACTTCCTGCTAGATTGAACTAAAAACAGCGCCTGCCGATTTTCGTTTTCCTACAACAAATCAAACCAGACATTGTTTCACTCGCTACATAGAGTTTCATAGGTGGATTTTCTGACGTTGGCTATCTGGTTTCTGCGAAAGTGTTACCTATAATCTTTTTCCTAATATTGATTTTAATTACAGATGCTTGGCAGCAAAGGGTGATAACTCTGGTGAATGTGAGAAATTTGCTAAATATTATCGCTCCCTTTGCCCGGGTGAATGGGTAAGCAACCTTTAGCTTCTTGGTTGACTTGTAACTGACTGCTTGTGCACTTTAATATAAAACTTGATGTCCCACCAGAAATTTACGTGATTTGTGATGTTCAAATGTTCACGAGATTGATCCTTAACGTCAGCAAAGTTTTAAACTATTAGGAACTATAGATTTTATTGTTGCCATAGGAATAACTGAATTCCCAGTGCCAGTGTGTAGTCTCTCTTTGTACTGCATGTGGATGTTGATTCTCCTTAACTTATAGCATTAGGTTTTTTATCTTCAAGGATGTTGTCTGCTTCTTTCACAAATATATTAATCAATAGCTCTGAAGTAGAGCAGCTGAGCAGAATTGTGAAACCATTTTGGTAGCAGCTATTGCAGCTGTAACAGTGGCTTTTTCTCGTGATACAAGGATGCTATATACTTTGATATAAGCTCCCAAAACCCATCTTTTGCACCGAAACAATGTTCTAATGGGGGTAAATTTCAAAGACTCCCCACATTTTCTATTGCATTTTTTGCTTCAGAAACATAATCGGACTTGAAACCTTTACCATTCAAGAAAAAACTACCTCCATTTTACTTCTGCTCCTTCACACTTTAAAGGAGTATTTTGCGTCCTCTTTTCTGTTCTTTCTTCGTCCTTAAAACTTATCAGCTTTCATTCTACTATTTATTTTTTTATCTAATTTGCTGTGTTTCTTTTCTGTTAATTTAACAATCATCTTTCATTTTTGGACCTCATTACTATGTTGTTATTGCTCCGAGGTTGGTGACTGTGTATGTTAACTATGACTTATTTATCTAGAATTTCATTAAGTTTGAGTTTCCTTTTAGTATTTATACGTATAGTATAAATTTAGTTTGTATTATAATATTTAAAATAGTGGTCATTCCATTATAGCATTTTCAGAGCTGGCGGCCAATATGTGAAGCAATCCGAAAATAATTACTATGCCAAGAACATAGTTGCTTGAAACTAGTCTAAATATTTTTGCAGTGCCAACAATCTAGTTACATAATTTGAATTAGCGAAATTGGTTAAGTGATTTTTTTGTTTTTAATATTTTTGCCAATACGCTCATATATCAGCTGTTGAACCTATTGTTCATACAAGTTATGACACTTATTGTGTATGTAGGTGTCTGTGTTTGTTTTAGGAATAAGAAAGTGAATTTGCATGACATACATTGTTTTATTCATCAAAATGACAGCCTTTCAATTAATCTCTGGACATTCCTAGAATTGATAAAAATATGTTTATATTTTTAATCTTGCCACAAATTTAATAGATTGGTGTTATACCATATGAAGGTCGTTAGTTACCACACAGAGATATGCCCTGCATTTTGCTATGCAGCATTATGACTAAGCCAAAGTATCAAATAACCACGACAGATTATGTTGAATTTTTTTTTTTCATTCAATGATGTGTATTGGGTGAGTTAGCATTTCCCTCTTTTGAGTTTTGTGTGGAATATACCGTGGCAGGTTGATAAGTGGAATGAACAGAGGGAGAATGGAACTTTTCCAGGACCTCTTTGAAATCATGTGCCGCTTGGATATCCTTTTGAGGCATGAGGAGTCTTGATCATTCTGTTGGTTTATTTTCTTCTGTTATATTTGGTTGAGTCATTGTGAATAAGGCAAGTTGTGGATATTCATCGCTTCACAAATGGCTGAAGCCATTTTGCTTTTGAAGTTGATATAATTGTTTCGGTTGTGTGCCGCTGTGTCCCCTCGTGGTTTAGATCATTAATTTTAAAATTAATAATTAGCAAAATCTATCCCGAATGGATTAAGTGTGAAAGATTACATTTATCGTTTTTTTAATTTAAATTAAAGGTGAATATTCCTATCATTTAACCTTACACATTTTTGTCACTTAGTTTTATGTATGTCAAATCCATATTACAGTCCTCTTCATTTAGGGGAAAATAATTTAAAAGGGAGAAAGGATCTTGAATTTAAGTTTTGGAAAACTAATGACCATTTTAATGCGGAAATTGGTAAAACAAATGGCAATGAGGAGGCGGGGATGTTAGCTGAATGGAGTAAAAAAAGTGTGCTAATGTTATTCGAATAAAATTTTACACCGTGGATTTCGTACGACTTCAGATCTGGATCGACTTAGGGTATGTTTGGTTAAAAAGAAAGTTCAAGGAAGGTGAGATGAGAAGGGTGTTTGGAATAAGAAAGGAAGTTCAGAAAAATGTTTTAGTTTGAACGTGAATGATCTCGATCACTGTCTCTAAGTGACGGTTTATGGCCCATAAAAATATATAACGCAACTTATCTCAGATGGTGTCCACCCTCTTTCCCTTTTGTAGTTCCCACCCACCATAGCAACACCATTTACTTCCTTGATAGTCCTATTTTTTAATTTACTAAAAATAGTATTATGTTAATTGTTAGCATGTATAAATTTATATTGAATAAATTTTTAGTTCCATGTAATTTATTAACATGTAATGGATTATTATAATATATTTAAATTGTCTGACTATTTAATAGGAACTACAAATAAAATGTTAAATTATAAATTAAATAGTATATCAAATAATATATCTATATGTCTATATGAATATAAAACCAACACTACACGTACTCTCTATCCTGTTTATTAATGTGATATGACGAATTATTGGTTGAGATGTTTGTCCGGAGAAGTTCGTATCTGTAAAGTAGAGGGTCAAATCTGTCACAAATCTGTCCTATTACTGTGATATGCATGTATTTTTTAAGTGATGAAAATTTAGGTATAGATGTAACAGAAATGAAAATATTGATGTATTTTCTAAAATTTATTAAAACTTTATTATTTATCTAATGTAATAAAATATATAATTTGGAATGAAGCTAATGTATATTTTTCTCTGTAATATTTTCTTATCTGAATGAATTAAATATATGCAAAGAGGTTTATAACAATTCAAATTACTTAGTCAACCAACTTAATTAGATCTTTTAATATTTTTAATATAATACATCTATAATTCAAAAGGATCTCATTTATTGTTATCTCGAGGTAATAAAATGTCACGAGGAACCTTAGTGGTGGAAGTATAAAGAATTTTAATTTTTTTTGTGTATTAACATAAGGTATTAAAGTATTAAGAACCTTTAAAGTCAATTATTAAGGCGCTTTCATGATGCTAAATAAAGAGTTTGAACTTGATAAGAGGAGCAATTAGTTTGAGTAACATAAAAGAAGTGCAGACGAAAAGATGGCGTGCCCAAATCAAATTTGCAACCTAAGCTGTTGAAAAATGGATATCTTCCTAATATGTAATGAAAGAGACAGTTTCTATCTTCTAAGATAAAGATGCTTGCAATTTTCAGATGAGCTATTGCATAGGTATTTACGTTTAGTTCTTCTAACTTAAATTATATGTGATTTTGATTTTTAAAGTTTTTTTTACAAAAATGTTTTTATTGCTTAAAATAAAAAAATGTTATTTTCATTTTTTATTACAGAATTCATTTTTTCTATTTATATATTTAGAAGCTTATAAATTTTTTTAAAAAAATATGCAGTTTGTACAAATTTAATTTGATAAAACTTTATGAATTAGTAAGATGAGATTTTGGAATTTGAAGATGTTAAAAATATGGCTTCTTTTTAATAAAAATTGGTTTAGATTGGTAAGTTTTGGTTGGAAGGGATTTGAAAACGATATGCACTCGTTCAATTTATGAAGATTTTACGTTACAAAAAAACATTTAGTTTAAATAAAAAAAAACAAATTAAAGGACTCATCTGTAAATAATAAAGAAAAAACTAAAGGATTGAATTCCCTAAAATAATTATTAAACGAGTAGAATCACTCATTAGATGTGGTAAGAAGAGTTTATGTTTCGCCCAACCATTTTGAGTTTAAAAGTTGAGGAAAAGTTAAACATTAAAAAAAAAATTCTATCTTAAATATACAATAAAGTCCTATTTTTTTAATAAAAATCGATTTAAATAAAGAAAAATAAACAAAAGGAAACTAAAATAATTGTTAAAATGGTAGAGAACCTAAAGTAAAATATAATTTAAATTAAGATACAGGTAAGTCTATAATATAAAAAAGTTTTGCGTGACAAGAACAGTTAGCAACACTTTTTTTTTTATAAAATATTTTACCTTAATTATTAATTTAGTAATTGTCCCCCAAACCAAAAATAGGATCTATATTTACTAATACTGGTAAAAATTCATGTAATGAAAATATTATGCATCCAAATGTTGAGTTTCTCCTATGCATGGGGATAGGTAATTTTCATGTTATGATGTCGACAATTCCAACGAGACCGAGGTTATTGTTATGTTATGTGTGTGAGAGAGATACACACACACAAATTCTACAAATTCGAACTATACTACTAAGAATAAAATAGTTGAAAACAACAATATGAAAAATAGATACTTATTTTAATTAAGAATTTGTTTAACATATATTGATTTTCCAGCTGCCACTCAAAGGTATAATTTGTTATAAAAATAGATAACTTCAACAGCCAAAATCTAAAAAAAAAAAAAAATTATAGAGAAAGTGATTTCTAGAAAAAAAAAATGAAACTGGTATGAAAATATAATGAATATGATATATCTATTTATAAAATTTACTTTCTTTTTTTATTTTTTATCCGTTAAAACTTCAGAACTTACACCAAACGACCACCTGGATTAAACTAGAAAAGAGTTAAAACACTGTACTTTTATTTTTAAAGAGTTAATTAATTAAATTTTTGGGTCAATAATACGTGGCATAAAAAATTAACACTTCTTTTACCCTTAATTTTGTAATATTTTTTAATCTTACTATTTAGAGCTAAAAAGTGGGTTATATAGGTATTTATCAATTTTCTATGTAAGCTAAAAAGTTTAATGACTTATTGTTATTGTAAGAATTTATTGGTTACTTTATGCATATGTATTAAAAAAAAACATATCATAAGAAGTTCTGATAATTTATTTATTTTATTTAGAAGAACTTTATGAATAGAAAAATGTTTTATCAATGATAAATGATTATATATAGTAGATTGAATAAAAAATATGATAGTTTGTTCAGGCTTGTTAAAATCATATTTGCTTAATCTAATTGATATATTGTTTTCAATGAAATTATGTGTATCTTTAATAAAATTATATGTTATGGTTTAAAATACTTATATATAAAAGAGATTTATCTGTTGCTTTGTTCCTGTCTATAAAATACTAAACCTTCAATCGTAGTCATGGACTCATTTTTTGTTTATATAAGAAATGCCAACAAAGTTATTTCAATAAAACAGTTACGTAATTTTTAATTAGATTATTTTTCATTTTGACATTATAACACACGCATGTATATAAATTAGTTAAGTATTAAGTAAATGTTAATAATATAATTGACAAAAGAGTAATCAATATTGTCTTCAATTTTAAAAATAATAATCAAATAAAAATATAAATCTTTAAAAATTTAACAATTAAAAAGGAACATTAAAATATGTGTTAAAATTATCTAAAATTTTCTACCTAATATATCCTTGACTTAATATTAGAGTCCTTAATCAAAGTGTTAGGACCTTTGGTACATGGTTGATTACACGTTTAAAAATATCTAATGGATGTTGTCAGTGTAAAGCTACTGCCCATAGTTTAAGCTTCTTTATTTATTTATTTATTTATTTTTGTTGTGAAACTTCTTCATATTTGATTTAACGTGAAGAAATAGACATATGTAATAAAATGCCAATATAGACTCAACGCGTGGTTCATGTCTTCCTTCAACCTTATCCCATCTTTTGTTCTCTTCTGTTATTGACTCAGTTGACCTCTTATCCTCTCCCTAACCATATTTTGCAACTTTATTTAAGTTTGTTTGCATTAAATTTGGGCCAAATTTATCAAAGTACTACTTTTTCTTAGCCTTAATTTAATTACAACAATATATTTTATAGTTGTTGTCTTCTTTTTTTTCTTATACGCATCACGCTGTTATGATTAGCAAGAAAAGTTAATGGTTGAAAATGGTAACACCCCTCAAAATATTATGAAACTATGTTATAATATATTAGTTAGGAACAAATAATAAAAATGGTCCTAATTATGGCACTTGTGGGAAATATAATTCTAGAATAATATTTCTTTTGTTTTTTTCTCACTTAAATGATTCTTTTGTTATTTGAACATCCTCATCAACTTTTAAGTAACAACTATAATAAATTCTAAAATCACTTTAACCACTAATATTAAATCATTGTTCCGTTACTTATTTAAAAACACATACATTATCTCTCATTTTAGTTACACATTATATCATTTGAACGACTTCTCGCATGTTTTTAGCAATATATGCCGTAAATGTAATGATTGTAATTATGGGTTAGTTTTATTTGAAGGACAACGTATTGTTTGAATAATATTATATCATACAGAACAATAAAACAATTTTAACACAATATTTTCAAATTGACTTAAAATCAATAATTTCATCTACAAATTCATATAATTCACATCTCGTTAAATTCTTGATATTATATACATCAAAATGATAATTACATTGTAGAGACATTAAATTAATTCTTTTTACCTAAATTGAAACATATTTTATCTAATAATTCTCTTACATTCATTTCAACAATTTAAACAATGTAGAAAAATTTTAAAAAAGTAAATTTTACATTAACAATATTTTCTCTTGAACCATTTACTTAGGAGAAGAAAGAAAATAAAATAAAAATTAGAATTAATTATACTTATCAAACTCAAGCTTTGTAATTCAAATCAAATCATAATTCTCCAACTCATAGTCTTCATTTAATAGACATTTCAAAATCACAACCGGGTTATGTTATAGAGAAAATATAAGAAAAGAAAGTTTCAAAAAATTTAAAAAATTAAAATAAAAATAGTAAATGAACATTTAAATTTTATTATCTAATTATTTAAAATTTATATTAAAATATATCATGTCTTACAAAAAAATTGTCAAATTAAGTTATTAAATTATAAATATTTTATAAATTACTTTTGATACGTATAGAGGAAACATATTAAAATGTTACTTTATATAGATTATAATTTTACTTTATTAATAAGATAATTTTAGAGTAGCTCAATCTTTATTTTTTTAATTTATTTAAAATTTTTCTAACTTTTAGTTTACGTATTAATCGTTTTAATTATATTTTTACTTTTAATTATTGTATTATGTTATATCATAGTTTCAATCTTATGTTATATTCTAAAATATTTTCAATCAACTTTAAATAAGATAAAAATGTCATTCAATCAACTTTAAATAAAATAAAAATATCATATTTTTAACTTCACAATGTACTCGCGTCGTGTTAATTAATATAATGGTTAAAACATAGTGTACTAAAAAATATAAGAAAACTATTTATTATTCACAATTCTAAAAAAAATGTTATATAGAAAATTAATAAAGAAGTGGAAGAAGAGAAAAATATATATCTATATATGTAATAAAATATTACTTTATACACAAAATATTAAAAGAAAAAAGTTTTTTGAAAAATGAATAAATGCGCAAGATTATATATAACAAAATATTATTTTGATATAGAAAGGTTGAAAAGGTAATACAAAAGATATTTTATATGTAGAGCCAAATAATTGAGCCCATTACAAGGTTTCAGCCGTCACATTCACCAGCGCACCCATTCCTCACACGTCGCGTCATGTTAAATAATCACTCATCATACAACCCAGTGCTCTGTTCTGTGTCGCAATGAGGTCAAAATTTATTTCATAAAGTGATAATATAAAAAAAATAAAAATAATATTAAAAATGGTTGATCCAAAATAAATAAATAGAGATAAGAAAACTTAAAAACGATAAATAAAAAATAATTGAAGTTGCAATGTAGATTTTACTATTTTTTAATTATTTATTCTGTTCTTTTTCTATCAAACATTTTTATTTTATTTTCATCTCTAAATCAGACCATATATGCAGTTCTCTTCTCCCTTTTCTTTTTTTAGCAGACAGTTTATAATGGTAATAATATAAATAAAAGTATTAATAAATAAAATAATATTAAACATAAAATAATTTATTCTTACTGTTTTAAATAAAATAATCTTACAGAATTATTTATTCTATATTATTTATTTTTTATTTTTTTTAACTGACTGACAAACTTTTTTTATTCTATTTTTTTATTTTTTTCATTTTTCTCTTTTCCCTTTATTTATTTTCTTTACCAAACACACCTTAATAATAGAAAAAATATTCAAACCGAGCATAACATGATTTTTTTACTATAAAGTATATGTTAGTTTTATATTAACCATTAAAATAAAAATATATAAATATATTTTTAAAATTTTCAGCTTTATTTAAATCTCTAAAGTCAAGTATGTTCCGTTTCCTATCCCTGATTATAAATTATTATCAGCACTTAAATAAAATTTTGAGAAAAATTGTTTTTAAAAATTTAACTTCAAAAACTAATATGACAGTGTTATAGTATATTTTTATAAATTAAAGTGATGATTTAATCGTTTAAATTCAGAGGCCAGAGACGGTCGTCGTTCCAATTAGGGTCCGACACAAAGCCGACGGCAACGCCATCTGTCATGTCTTCACCCCTTCTAAACAAAATTATGGATTTGTATTCTCTAAAAAGATAACAAATCTTTTATTGTTTTTAATTATATTTTATTCCTTTAAAATTAAGCATTATTTTTTGCTTTTTAATTACAAATCTTGATTTTTAGTTTTCAAATTTGTAAAGTGCTATTAATTGAAAGTCGTGTTTTTTTTTTTAATTTTACTAAAAACTTAGATATGAGGTTAGTTCTTTAATTTTGAAGTAGTGATTCGTTTGGCCATCAATTGAAAGTAAATCATTTTTTAGGTTTGTGAAATGTTTTCTTTGTAATATCATTATTTGAAGACTCTCTCATCCTCTGCAAAACCAATATTTTCCAATTCACTCTCCATTCCACAGTTTTACACACAATAACACCAACATCCATAAAAATATTTTATTAAAATCAAATCTAGACCAGCGTATACGTATGAGACTCCTCTACCATGGTTGTTAGGATGTTGTCATGAATTAAAGTGACATTGTTTGCATAAGTGTCAACTGAAGTTTCTTGAAGCTATTTTAAATTGATAGCTTTTTTTTTACAGATATTACGAGAGAGATAGTGTAAGAGATGAGCAACATAGTTTCTCAAAGATCAAAGTCAATAGTGATGAATAATTATTGGTTAGTTGATTCTTAGAACCGTCTCCCTTTATGTGTAATAATTGAAATTTTATTCTTCTAAACAAGTTAAAAAAACTTAAATAAACTTTCAAAAAAAATTATACATTTAATTAAATTTACATGACAAACATTCTAACTTATTATCGGTTGAGATGAATTGCTATGGTCAATTATTATATTTGAGATATTATCTATTTTAAAATTTAGAGTTTTATCACAGTTTTATTTTTAAAAGTCTCAAAGAGTTTAGGGAAGAAAATATATTTAAATAGACTTTGGTCTCGACTCTTAAGTGATATGAGAATATTGAGTGTAACAGGACAAGTCTCTAAGTTGAAGACTAAAGGAACGAGGTTGCTGCACCAATGTTCCGACCTCAAGTTCGTTGAGAAAACATTGTTAGAGTCAATCACTGCATCAGAGGTATTTTCCGTTTTGAAACTCAAAGATCTGTCACGATTTTGTCTTTGGAAGACGTCTCTAAAGGTTAAGAAAAGAAAATGTATTTAAACAAACTTTGACCTCTAACTCGTAAATAATGAGAGACTATTAACTATACAAAAAAAAAAATCTCAAATGCATCATCACTTGCTCCACATAGACCTTACTAAGATAGTTTATATAAAATAATTAAAAATAATATTCCACAAAATTAATTGACTAAAATTGAAAATTCTGAATTAGAGGATAAAAAAAGTAGGATATCCAATTTGGAGGAATAAAAATATATTTAAGCATTTTATATATTTTAAGACAATCATGTAGTTCAATTAAATTATCGTCTCAAAGGCTAAATAGGACATGTTTAACATTTTATCAATAATAATGTCTAATGCCATGGAATAAAAATAATACTTCACAAAATTGAAATACTAAAAGAGATAAAAGATTATAATTGGAAAACCAAAATAAATAATATCCCAAATTTAGAAGAATAAAAAATATATTTAATCTAACTATGATATTAGTAGTATAGTTCGTTCCTATAACGTCAATTAAAAGGACAAGTTATTATCATTATCAATTAAACTATTTTATGTATTTAACCATAATATCATTTTTTTCGTTATTAACACTCAATATTGTTTATTTTGTATTTTTATGATATGTTTGGTCTAAAACAAAATTAAAGAAAGAAAGAAAAACAAAATGATTTTGTGAGTCCTTAGTGTGAAAGAAAAAAAAGAAAAAGAAAGTGTAGGTAAATAAAAAATTACTTTTAATGAAAAAAAGTAATTTATTTATTTTTTATTTCGTCAACTATATTTATTTCCTTTTCTTTCGAAGTGGGGTTGGAAAACAAAACAATTCAATTCAATCTGGCCTAGTAAATTGGATTTAGCAAAACGTTATGTTAGATCGAACTATAATAAATACAAATGAACATAAAATGTAGGTAAAAGATGACTGACATTTATTAAAGATGCCTTTTAAACCACCCTAAAGTAGCGGTCAAACCCACTGAAGATTATGACTTAGGCAATTCCAAACTAAATTTTTAATTCACTAATTTCATTTAATAAATCCAATACTTGACCGGGTCCTGTGTGTTTGGTGCAGTCCACTTTAATAAATACAATGATTTAATAAATTTCCAAACGTGAATTAGTTAGTTTCATTAGTCAGTGTTTTTCTATTTACATCGTAATTCTTCTGCTACGTAACAAGCCAGAAGTACGAAGACATTGAATTTTTTTACATGTATAGTGCCTTTCCGTGACAGTTGAATTTGGTTACCTATTTTCGTTCAATTTTTCTTTCTCAGTCTTTGAAAAAGTGATACTTGTTAATATCATTTCTATAAAGTTTTCAATTAAGGAGTGTTAAAGATACTGCTGACTAAAAAGCATGAGTATTAATTTGAGCCTTTTAATAAACTCATTCAAAACATACTTAATTTTAGATACCTACTTAGATTGAATAGACTCATGCAAGTAGAAGGTCTCCATGTTCCATGTCTCATTATTTTTCATTCCTTATTTTTGTCACAAACCTCAACAAAAGTTTAAGGTTCATTTTCTGTTTGTAATTGTCTAAAGAAAACAATGCCTAATAAAAAATACTATTATATCTTCTACACCTTAATTAATTATAGATAAAACTATTATGAAAAAAGTTAATTAAACGTGATGAAAAGGAATAACTAAACTTATTTTAACTAATTTATTGTTAGCCTATTAAAGTTAGGATAAAGTAGACCCATCTCTTGTTAGGATAAATTATTGATTCATGCTTAATTATTTTTCTAAATTATTATTTTTATTTTAATTTTCAATTTAAAAAATGAACTAATAAGATAGACAACCTGGCAGGCTGACGAACCAACTTGCTTTGCCACTCTACAATAAATAACATCATTTATATATTCATAATAAATTTAAACTTGATTAATTAAAATAACTAATAAGATATAATGATCTATAACTGGTATAAAATTCCTTAAAATATATCTATTTTAAAGAAAAAAAAACAATTATTATAAACTCAAAATCAAACATAAAAATATTAATGATTGAGCTTTAATATTGTTAGGAATCTAAGTGTGAGTCTATGTTTCACATTTTTATTAATATTGTTAGGAATCTAAGTGTGAGTCTAAGTTTTATATTAAATAAAAATGACAAAGTTAAGCAGTATATAAAAAAGAAAACCTATAAACCTATTGTCTTAAGGTTTTGGGTTAAAAGTGATGTCATTCCCTTGTATCTTTTACCCATTTCTCCTTTTTAGTTAAGCAATATATAAGAAAGAAAACCTTGTGAGATCTCATAAACCTGATGGACCGCTTGTTGTATTTATGATACCACTTATTGTGGTTGTTGGAAAAATGGACATAATCAGAAATATCTCACAAGAGAGCTAAACATACATAATTTGTTATGTATAATTTCAAAATTAAAAGAAAAATAAAAGGTATATATTTTTTTATAAGCATCATTTACTTAATTATAATGAATATGGATCATTCACACACTTATATAATAAAAAAAAAATGAAATGAGATACACATATGTTATCATATAGTAGTGATATGAAAATAAAGACAAGTACTTTAACATATAATAAAAGCACAATTTGATTTTCCTATGATTTAATTATGACATAATTTTATGATGGACTAAACCCAACAAAATAATAGGAAGTTTAATACAGAAACAATATTAATAATTAAATAATGAATGAATATAAAAGTAAAGACAAAACAATGTACAATGGAATAACATGGTAAAAGAAAAATGGTGTTTCATGTTTAATTCTTATTCCAGTTAAGTTTCAAGTTTGAATCACCACTTAGAGTTCTAAAAGTTAAAATAAGATTATAAAAATGTTACACAGATTCAAATGTGTCAAAAATCTCTCTGTTTGATATAACTGAAAAATATCATATAACTGCAAGGAATGAATATTTATAAGTTTGAGTCATTAGAAATTATAATATAATTATAAGAAAACGAAAAACGAATTAAATTCAAATAATAGCCTTGGCTAAAGATGTGAATTTGAAGGAGAGAGATTTAAATTTTAAAATTCAAATTTTCAAGTTGTTTGAACATGATAGCATTCAAAACGTTTCATTATACTAAACTCGTTTAAAACGTTTCATGATATAAAATGTTTCATTATATTTTCCTTTCCTCTTTGTTAGCAAATGCTTTCATTGACTGTTGCACCCATATGAATCTATCTGTACTTTTTTATTTAACTTATATTTGAAGGGCATGATTCCTCTTTAAATTTGAATGAGTCAAAATAAATCCTATTTTATAAACTATTATACTTATTTAAAATTTATAAATAATTAGAAATTAAAAAATAAACAATTATTTTATACATTTTATCTTATTTTATTTCAAGTCGTTCTCTTTAAATTTAATTTTTTTTTGTTTTATCATTCCTGCACTCATTGGGTAGCAACACGTGCTAAATTTCATCTTGTAACATTCCCATGTATCAATAAAAAAATGCTTAAATATGTATGCAATATAATTTTACATGCGCGTTCTACCATTAAAACAATTTTGTAAAAGTAGTATAAGAGTATACACACTACAAATAGTCAAACTACAAATATTGAAGATCAACCTTATAAACATTTCTATCAGGACACGTCTTACATGAACTCCCATGTTCATATTTCCATTTTACTTAGGTCCTCATATTCCATATCAACACATAACCGTGACATACAAGATACTTAGTTTTCCTTATATCAGTCTTGTATTATGGTATTCATAACAATATTCACTTAGTTAAACAAAGACTAAATATAGTATATGGTGATAGAAAATGCCAAAAATATCAATTTACATGACATGATTGTTTAATTGCATAATTATTTATATATTTAATACATTTGATTATTATTTGTGTCTTGGTAGTCTTGTTAACAATACATTTCCTTTTTTATTTTCCAACGAAATCAGGCAGAGGAAGGTACTAGTTTAAGAAGTTAAAAAAACGCGTTGAACCAAATTAATTAACCACAATGGCTCTTTTTCCTCCAACAGCGAAATCGCGTGTACCGTGGCGTGTGCAATAAGATCCCGAATTGTCAAACAGTTGCAACTCACAACAAACACCACGCGCATACAAACACATATATACGCGCCCACAGACAAAGAAACCCTTCATCACCTTCACTCTCAATATCTTCCTTACACAACAATCATTATTCTCCAAACACTTTCTTCACCATGGTTCGCTTCAGCAACAACGTGGTCGGACTCATCAATATCCTCACCTTCCTCCTCTCAATCCCGATCATTGTGGCCGGAGTGTGGCTGAGCAAGCAGGGCAGCACCGAGTGCGAGCGGTGGCTGGAGAAGCCGGTCATAGCGCTCGGCGTTTTCCTCATGATCATCTCACTCGCCGGCCTCATCGGCGCGTGCTGTCGCGTGTCGTGGCTCCTCTGGGTCTACCTGCTCGTGATGTTCTTGCTCATCGTTCTTCTCTTCGCCTTCACCATCTTCGCCTTCGTTGTCACCAACAAGGGCGCTGGTGAGGCCGTGTCTAACAGAGGCTATAAGGAGTATAGGCTCGGGGATTACTCCAATTGGTTGCAGAAGAGGGTCAACAACGCTAAGACGTGGAACAGGATCAAGAGTTGCTTGCAGTCTGGGAAAGTCTGCACTGAATTCCAGACCAAGTTCCTAAACGACACCGTTAATGAGTTCTACAACGAGAACCTCAGTGCGCTTCAGGTTTCTTTCTCATCTTCTCAATTTTCTTTTCTTTTCCCTGATCCCTTTTCTGGGCTGTTGACAAAATTTGAGCTTGTTCGTTTAAGATCTGGTTTTTGATCAAGATCCTGTTTTTCAGTTGGGACTGCTTCACAAGGAAAAAAAGTTAATTCATAATTGTTTTGGTGTTTTATTTTTCTTTCATTTTGTTTGGTGGGGGAATTGGGGTTTTACTACCTCCTTAAAAAGTGAATATAAGTTACAGACCAAAATTTATTTCTCATTCATTAATTAGTCATAAAAAAAATAAGTAAGAAATTGTCCTAATTTGTATCTTGAAAAATTTGCTGTCCTTTAATTAGATAATTTTCTTTTGGTTGAAGTGTATCTGATGGTAATTCTCAGAGTTTCGCTTTCTTGTATAATCTTGATTCTCATTAAACAACGACACTAAAAAATAAAGAACTGTATGTAGCTTTTGCTTCTTGAAATCTGGTTGTCTTTATGAGACCACATACTTTTGGTTTAATTTGTCTTTTTACTTGAAACTTAAACACTGCTCTTATCATGGTATGTGTGCCCTTTGGCCCACTTCCTTTAAGTTTCTTTTTTCTTGTCTCCTTACTCTCTCTAACGGGAGTTTCAATTTGAGTAGTTTTCTGGAAAAAGTGAACTTTCGTCAGATCAATTTTGTAAGATAATGTGTATTTTATAGTCGTAGTCTCGTAGAGTAGTCAAGGTTGGTATCTTTTTGAAAGGGGGCCTTTTTAACTGGGATTGGCCTCCGTCTGAAAAGGCTGTGTTCTTTTGCTTTATTTTCTAATTCCCAATGTACACTTTTTGGCATTCCTGTGTGTCATTTTTAAATGGGAACTGATGGATGCTGGTACTGCTACCTACAGAGCTAAAAGTTGTTCGCTTTTTACTTCTAATTTCTCTTGATCCTGCATGATTTTACGTGCACTTTTCTTGCCAATAAGGAATCTTTGGTTCCTTGTAGCATCAGCGTGTGAACTCCTCAAGAGAAAGAGATCCACCATTGGATCTAAACATTGGGATCCACTTACTGGGTCAAATTTTTCTTAAAGCAAGAGAAAGAGAATATGAGTCTTCAAAGACATAAGAATTTTCCTACATGGGATATTCTTACATGCTACTATAGACACATACAGTTATAAAGTGAACATGATTTATTTGTTTAAATTGGTTGCTTGAACGAGTGCAAGTTGTTGTTTGTGATGTTCTCATTGAATTTCTTTGTGTGACACACCAACAAGCACTGATGCTTATGCTTTAATGTTTTGTGCAGTCTGGGTGTTGTAAGCCTCCAGATGAGTGCAATTTTACCTATGAGAATCCAACTACATGGACAAAGACCGCAAATGCTACTGTGAACAACCCTGACTGTAGTTCTTGGAATAACGACAAGAACACTCTGTGCTTCAATTGCCAATCATGCAAGGCCGGCTTACTGCAAAACCTGAAGACTGATTGGAAGAAGGTGGCCATTGTTAACATCATAGTCCTGGTCTTCCTCATTATTGTCTACTCCATAGGCTGTTGTGCTTTCAGGAATAACAGGGAGGAGAATTGGAAGAGATATTAATTAGCCTCATTTCATTATTTACTATTCTATTACCCTGTTCATGAATTTGCTAGGCGATCTGGTTTACATGCTAGATTTTTTATTTTATTTTTTTTCTAGTGAGCTTTATCTGTGTTGGATTGTACTATTTTAAGCTCAGACTGTTGTGTAAATTCTTAGTTTTTTTCATGACATTTCCTAGTAACATCTGTACGTAGATATTACTTTCGGACACTGCATTTCCTCTGCTCCAACATCTCATTATATAAATGTTCACCCTCTACATTATTGATGGTTTATAGTCGTTTTTATTTAATTTAATTATTTCTAATCCCTTTAATTTATGCTTTATGCGAATTTTAATTTTCAACTTTTTTATTTAATCCATTTTTCTACATTTTAAATGGCATATTGGAATCCCTTATTCGTATAATCTTTTACTTATTTTTTTTTTATAAATTAAATTGGTTAAATTTCACAACTTATGATTTTCAATATGTAATCTTTAACTTGAAGTAAATAAAAAGAAAATCGAAATGGGTCTATCTAATTCATCCAAGTGAAAATTGTTTTGTTGATTATTGTGATTAATGCCCTATCATATAATAAAAGCCAAATTATACTTCTTTATATTACTTCTATGATTTTGATCATTGGTCTTTTAAGAAATATTTAGGTCTTTTAAATGTAAATTAATTTGATTCTTCATTTTGGAGCATCATTTTGAACTTTTTTTTGCTAAGATGGGAGACTTATGTCATTAGTTTCACTTAAATAAAAGCTACAAAACTTAATTAATTGCCGAATAAAAGTTATAAAAAACATGGTGAAAATTAATTAATAAAATTTTATGATTGCTATGCTTTTAAAACTTTAATCATACGATTTAAATATAATAAATGTGTTTCTATAAGGAATTTGATATGAAGGTACATATAAAAAAATTGCTGCCATGGTTTTTTTTTTTCGCCATAGCAATAGGCCTGTATCTTTTGTAGGGCAGGAAACGAGTTGAGTTGAACAATAATCTGTTCAATTTCTCAAGAATTGGCTCAGTCTAGTCAAGTTAGCCAGTAGTTTGATTCAGCTCATTACTTGCACGAGATTTGAAATTATAATTATTTTAGTGCTTTATGAAAAGTAAAACTAATACAGATTAATTATACAAATTTAATAATGTTAGTTTTATTATTTAATATATATTGAGTTGGCTCATATATTTTAATCTTAATCTTTTGTTTAATTCACACGATTCTTATTTTTGTGAAAGTTGGTCAGTTATTACAATTTTTTTAGCTATTGATTAAATAGAATATATAAATTTTAAACTATTTTTTGAGTTTAATTTTTATATTTGGATTGTTCAAAAAAGATTTTATAGCTTCTTTAATATCATATATTTTGATTAAATAACAATATTTTATATTAAAATTTACAAGTTTTTATTCTTTATTAAGAAAATAGTTTTTATTTCAATTATGTTTTGAGTTACTTTTCTTTAATTTTTCTATAAGAAATTAATCCATTTAACAATAATAATAATAATATTAATCCATTTAACAAAATAACATAAAATACAAATTCTTTACACTCTTTCTAGCTTTGGACTTGGGCCATCCTCCTTTTTTGGACTGGGCTCAGGGGCGTCCTGAGCAACAGACCCGTATTTCAAAAGTCGTAAAAATTAGGCAAATGCTTCCTACACCATACCAAATTGGACCTCCATTATATTATTTTTTAAAATTCCAAAACTGTCCCTGACATTTGTATTTGAACACGTGCAATGTATGGAAAAGAATATTCATGATGGCTTTCGTGCAATCCATAAAGGAGGGTGTTTGTGGTAACTGAAAGTGATTCGTGGAGCGTGGTCACTAATCCAAAAAGTAGAAAAAAGAAATAAAAACTCAATGTAGGACATGAACTTTTATCAGAATCCATGACCATCATCACCAAAAACCACCACGAACCAAATGAAATTCATCAACCATACGTATACATACAAAATCTCCACCAACGAAACCTCCTTAGATAGCAAAGCATCACTGTTTTTCTTTGCAATTGTTTGTTTGTATCATGTCACTTGCTATTCATTGTGTAGGAAAGAAGACCTTGAACAAGTCAATAAAAAAAAAAGACCTTGAACAAATTGCCCTAATAATTAATATGGGGTTCTTTCATCATTCCCTCAAGTGGTGGATTCAGTGAACATGTTCTGCTGTTCACATATATATTTGGTGGTTGTCATCCAAATTAGAAGGGGTTCTGATATATCCTGCCACAGATTTTTACCCTTTTTCACTTACATATTGTCATTGCTGTGAAACAAATTAAAGTATAGACACTCCACATTCTTAAATAGGCACTCCACATGCTTAAATTCTGAAACGCATGTTATAGCTCACAACCATAGTAATCAAATGTTGAACTCGTAAAGGAAGAATATATAAATACCTAAGAACATGGTGCAGGTCACAAAATGGTACAATGAATGAAGTATTTGCCTAAAAATTATGCCGAAAGCAACATATCCGTATCTTTAGTGTCAAAAGTAAACGAAGTCTCGTTGCAGTTAAGAGACAAATTCCTCAAAGGTTTATATAACATTCACCTTGAGTTTGTGAAAATGTTAAAGAATAAGCTTGCAAACACAGATTTGGCAGAACAATTCAACAATTCTATAAAAAAATTCAAAACAATACAATAAAATCGAAAAAATTATGATGAAAAGGAGAAAAAGAATTATTAAACCTAATTTTAATTATTTTTTGTGTGGTTGAAGGTGTGTGATGGTGGTGAAATGGTGTCATTCTCAGTTTTGATGCAAGTGTTGAAATAGAATTACTGATGGCTGAACTCAATGGGGATCTTGTTTGTGGATAAGGAAATCTTTTTGAGAGATTATTTCCACACAGTAATGAGTGAAATGCCATTAGTTTTTGGTGGTCCATTATGCATTTTCCTCACGTGACGTCAACCATATATAACATTATTCAAGTTCCTTTCCCTTCTTTGTCCATTACATACAAATACAATAATTTTTCTCTACCGATACAATAATGCTTTTAACCCTTTTGCATCTCATTTCCCTATTGGTCTCTTTCAATTAAATTAGTGGTACCTATGTGATGCAAAAACAGCTCAAAGACATGGTGTGTTTGAATAGTAATGCGAATTTTTTTTTCCATTCACATGAAATTAGTTGTGCATAAAAATATTAATATTCGAATAAACAATTTATTAAAGAAAACCAGCGTTGCTCAATTCTAAATTTCATTTACTATCCACCACATGTAATTTCAAATTTAAATGTTTTTGCTCTTTGTACAAATTTTTTTCATAATAACTTCTAACAAGAAAAAAAGTAAAACAAACCTTTTCAACACGTTAAAATAAAAGTTAATTTGTAGAAGTTTTGCTGTACGATTTTTTTAAAATTATTTTTATCTTACGTACAAATTAAATTTATCTCATAAAATTTTATTTTATATTTCTATAAAAAAAATGTAATGAAGTTTCTCCAAAAACAAATCAAGCACTCAGTCTCACTTTTTTTAGAAAGAAAATGTAAAGGAAATTTTAAATCTCGTAATTTTAAAAGTATGTATGTCACTCTAAGAAAAAAAAAAAATGGTTTCCAAACACACACAAAAGATGCACAAAGTTAGAGAAACAGATTAATTGTTATTAGGACACTGATTGAGAAAACAACATCCATTAAAATTTGTTATATTATAAAAAGACTCAACATAAAATGAAAACTTAATTTAGCTCCAAAATAAATGGAAAATACTTTAGAACAGCCTCTCACTACATTACTTTCTTATATGAATAAAGAAATACCACGTTAGTTATTATAATTTTTAGTTTTCTTTTACATCTTTTTCTTTTTTTGATTCCGGTGTCCATATCTTCACCCTAGTGGAAAATGATTTATAGGTACTTATATAATTTTTAACTTCAGGATATATTATCTTAGAGTGTTTCTAATGCATGTGTTTGTATGGATTATTTAAATTAACATTGTTTACAATTTTTTTATTAAATGACGTGCATTGTATTACTGCAATGAAATGTTTATTAATCAATAATGTTTATCACCTAATTTTTCCTCATAAATTTAACAACTTCGTTTTTCTTTTTACCAATTTTCTTTGACCTACTATGTAATCCCTACTCCCTTTTTCTCACTTTTCTTTTCTTTTCTCTCTTTTAGTCTCTCTTAAACTGTCCTTTCTTTAGCTTTCTTTTTTCATATTTCATTTATTTCAAAAATTTAATTACAATCAAAGAGTATTTCTATTTTATAAAATTTTATAAAGTAAGTTTGTATTTAGTTTAATTTATTTTTTTTTTAGTTTTGGTTATCAATCTTTTAAGAACCAGTTGAGAAAAAATAAATCTCTCAACTTATTTTATCATATACTGAATTTTGATTATGTTTGAATAATTTATTCTAGATTTCTATATTTTAAAGTTACATAACTATTTGACATTATAATTGTCTTAATATTGAACTTTTCAGGTTAGGAAAATTAGTTTTAACTTTTCAATAGTATCCTAGGCTGAGTTTAAATGCGAAGGGGCATGCAAATTTCAATTTCTTTTGCAGGGATGTTATTTGATGAAATTGTTTGATTATATGCTGTGTGAATTTATAAAAATATTGAATTTGATTGTTTGATAATTAACTGTTGTTTTGATGTTGTAAAGATTCTTGTACGTTAATGGAATGATAGTTTGGTATTTCTGATTCATTCGTATTGGTATTGACGAGAATGATGGAATGTAAATGAAATTGATATCATACATTTAAGATAATGTAGAGTTGTTATGGGATTGTACATTAAGTATGTAAAGCTTATACAAAGATATGTAGACTAAAATATCAAGTGGTGAGAAGTTCATACACATTGGGACTACTGATGGCGCTCAGTATTGGATGTTTAAACTTATTTTGTGTTATGGTAAATAGAGAGGGTGTTAGTCTTTGGTAAGGGCATATTTAATGGGTCCATGTGTGGCCTATACCTGTGATGTGATCCATGTGTGACCTATACGTGTGGTGTGGTCCATGTGTGACATATATGTGTGATGTGGTCCATGAGTGACCTATATGTGTGATGTGGTTCATGTAAGATCTTTATATATGATGTTTAATATGAATACTTGAAATGAAAAATGAAAATTTAGTAGTTAATATATGAATTTTACGGGCTTATCTTTATATGTGAATTTTAAATATTATTTTTTCATTTCACTCATACCTTACATATTGAAATCTTCTTTTTACTGACTTATCATTGCTTTTCTTATTGTGTAGTGAATTGCGATGATTGTATTATATACATGAACATATACATATGTTTATAAATGTTTATATGATTTTATTTTATTTTAGGTTTCATTCTTAGACAATTATATTTATATAAATATCTTATATGTATATAAGAAATATTTAGAAATATTATGTACCTTGTATTGACCATTTGTTAAATTTACTATACTGTCATAAAAAAAAATACATAAAATTGATGATAATTTGATTTTTTCATAAAGCAAAATTACATAATTGATATTAATTTTATTCTAGAAGCCTTATATCCATTGTCTCTTGAATAACTATAAGATATGTATTTTATATATATTTTAAGGCGTTACATACTAATTATATTCATAATATTATGGTTGTGATAGATCACTAAATATTTATTTTAATATTAATAGTGAATAACTTTTTAATGTACAGTTTTTAGACTTATATAATCATATAATTAGAATGTTTAGACAGAGTATAGTATTATTAGTTAATTCATAATGCTCACAAGTTTGGCTAACTCAAATAAAAAAAATATGTAATATAATTTGAAATAGATATTTTATCTTCTTTAAAATATTTAAAAAATACTAAAAAATAAATATAGTAATTCAAATGAGTTATATTGTATCCTCACTCGAAATAAGTAGTAATTCAAGAATGATTTATATGATATAATTACTAAAAATTGAATGACAACTATTTGAAAATAAATTATATTATACAAATACTGGAAAATGAGTGTGCAATTACTTGAAAATGAACAATAACTCAAAAATTTGTTACATGTTATAACTAGTTAAAGCTGAGTACAAACTATTAAATAGTGAACATTAACATATGATATAATCACTATAAAAAGAATTATATAATATAACCACACTCGAAAATGAGTGACAACTATTTAGTATTAAATTATAATTAAAGATAAATTAAAGATAAGTTATTTGATAGAATCACTTAAAACTTAGTATAACTAAAAAGTAAACTTTATGATATAATCACACAAAATCAAATTATATAATATAATCATTAAAAAAGAGGCAAATAATGCAATCACTTAAAAAATAATGATAATTATTTGAAAATTAATTATATGATTTAACAACTATTACACAATTATTTGAGAATGAATTATATAATGCAACTATTAAATAATAAATTGATACAACTACTAAACAATGAGTTATAATTCAAAATCATTTATACAAAAATTATGTTCGGTGCTATATCTTAAAAAAGGCATGAGCAAATAGTTATGCACAATCAATCAAAGTCGTTCTTAAAAGGTTACTTGAGTTGCACAAATTTTATTAAAAATATTTTAAAAACTTAATTTTTCAATAAATTTTTATCTATCAAAGGAAAAAAAATAAAGATAAGTTTTTCCTTATTCCAAAATACTCACAAGTGTTCAACTAAGTATATTATCTATGTCTGGATTTGTTTCTTCTCTAATTGTTCAAGATTTTTACTGAGATTGTAATATTTGTGAGGCCTATTAGTTCCACATATCTACAGGCTCGAACAAAAAAACTTGTTAAGTCGGGTGATTATAAACTCTAAGTTTTCTAACAATTTATATCTGAGAATTTCTTTTAATTTATAAAAAATCATTCGTCCTCGTAAAAAAAAAAATGAATTTATAAAAAACTATCCAAAACATTTTACCTAGATTATGGGTTTGAAGTAATTGTCTACATGTGTATTATGAATTATAAAGTAGTTTTTATTACCATATAAACCATTAATTATATAAAAAAATTAAATTCAATCATTCAGTTATGCTTTTATTTATTTCAAATAATACCAATGATAACAATTTTTTTATGAGATAGTTACTAATATCTTTTATTGTATAAAATAGAACTCGTACAACTTCTTTTACATATATATATATATATATATATATATATATATATATATATATATATATATATATATATATATATATATATATTTATTTTAATA
>Ga0099825_1002346_pt1 | contig 25091 bp, 15 predicted proteins | sample SiratroredBW_FD_76838 | JGI IMG/M metagenome (GOLD analysis project Ga0099825, IMG submission 76838) | Root nodule microbial communities of legume samples collected from California, USA - Siratro red BW | ecosystem: Host-associated > Plants > Roots > Nodule | place: USA: California | collected... | reverse complement strand
TTTTTTTTTTTTTTTTTTTTTTTTTTTTTTTTTTTTTTTTTTTTTTTTTTTTTTTTTTTTTTTTTTTTTTTTTTTTTTTTTTTTTTTTTTTTTTTTTTTTTTTTTTTTTTTTTTTTTTTATTACTGTTCCAGGTATAGTGCTGTCTTAACGAGTGAATGGTTATCTCTGTCTATGCATTCGTTGGTTATGTTGGTGTAAGAAACTAAGAACTGTTGCTACTTCACAATGGGTGCTGCTTGTTGTGTTGCTGCCAGAGACAAAACTGTACAAAGTGGATCAACCAGTGACATTTTGCATCGGAATGTTCGATGTTCTCCAACATGGAGCTTTCGGTGGGATCACCGAGGGCGTGTAGCTGGTGAAGATACTTCTATAAACTGGTTTTCTGATGGTATTAGCAGAAATGATGGATCGGAGAATAAAAATGAATCAGCATATGTGTCAGAGGACGGAAGTCCATTGCAGAATTATCAAAGGAAAAGATGCCAACAGTCTCCAATTTCGGAAGCAACTGCTGTACGTGGGAGAAATTCAACATCAGGTAACTCTTGGGAATTTTGCCTTTTGTTTTTAAAAATTAACCTACTTGGGTTGGACTTTTCTAGAACTGGCTGTTCTCTTGGTTTTTTCATAGTTCATTCTACACTTATAATGACCGAGACGTGAAAGATATGGAATTTTAGTACATGTCTGAAACTTGGAAAGATGATGTCTTCTCACGTATTTTTGTGTCCAAAGCAATTAGATATGACGACAAATTGTAAATTAGCATCAAGTCTGGTTTCTTAAATGGATAGTTCTGTAGAGGCTCAAATTTCTGTCTTGGTGAATGAGATGACAGAAACTGACATCGCAAAGTAAGAGGAGAAACCAAAGAACTATCAGCTGTTTTTGCTTTATTTGCACATTGTTGCAGTAGCAAGAATAGAGGGGTTAGATTAAATGGTTATTTAAATATGATGGCATCTAATAGGAGAAATGAAATGGTTGGAAATTTAATTTGCCAGTGCTCATCAATGTTTGAAGTTAAACCATACACACAATAAACTAGAAGGGAATCGAAAAAAGAAATGATAATAATGGAAGAGCAGCATCTTTGGTTATTCTGAAACTTGTATTAGATTAATTTAGTTACAGACTTCCAGCTTGTGAGATTAAGAAACCATATTTTCAAACAGTTTTAGATCTATTTGGGATGATTTCTATTTTCCAGACGGGAGGTGTTGGTGATAGTTTGTAGAAAAATAAAAGCAAATGACTGAAGCACCAATAAGAATAAATTCATTTCAACAACCCTTTTCCATTAAAATAATTGATGAATCAAACAGGCTGAGTTTAGTCGGATACCACCAAAATATTGAAATTTTTCTTACTTTGTCCATGCTTGTTCTCCCTACAAAAATTCAAAGTGGCTATTCAATCATTTGTGGTCCTTGGCTAAGGAAACACTGGAAATCATTCATATATCATCACATCTTGAAAGTTATCTATTTTCTTATAAATATTTTTGTTTGTATTTCTTCTAGGCTTCTACCCAACAAAGTTAAGAAAGGGAAAAGTTCCTCGGTCGTGCATTTTATCTTCGAGTAGTCATACTGAAGAGAAATCAGGAAAGAATTTTTAACCCTAGGCTTAGTCAATTTAGCTTTTAGTTCAGGATATTGAAGTTTTTAGGTTATTTAGATAGGTTAGGTGAACTGTAATTAGTACTTCCTTCAATAGAAACTTGGAATATAATTTAGGCAACTAAGAAAATAAGTATGATGGATAAGGTGGTTTTGTAGTGCTTATTTTGCAGCCTATTAAAATATAATTATCACTTAAATTTAACTAATCCAATGGTTTTACTATTATGCTGTCAATTGGTCCTTCTACGCTATCTAATATAGTTATTTGTGATTATTGCAGACCAATCTTTTTCGGGGACTGTTTCTACGGACGTGAGTGTGGAACAGGTGAGGTTATATTGATGAATGTGTGTTAGAAGGGAGGTGTATTTAGTGAGAAGACCTTTTTTATGAGTGAAAAAAAAAAATGAATATTGACATTATATCTTATCATCAACGATCAAGATGAAAATTCATGTTGTGTGAGTTTTTTTAGAAGTCACGTGACTTTAAGTCCACAACATCCATGTATATCTGTACAATTTCGACTTACTCTTTCATTCATAAAATATGACCCTTTTACTAGCACTTGCTAACGATGAATGACACTCTAGGTGAATGGGCTGGTGGAATCGTCAATAATATCTTGTCCATCTCCCACAAAACTATCACTGCCTTCAACATCTCTATCAACATCCCCTCTATCATCCCAATGTCACATACCTCCATCAAACTTGACCCCTTTGCGGTGGCCCTGCCATTCCTCAGGATACCAACTGTCACAGCAAGCTTCTGATAGCCGAATCCCAGCAGTCAAGTCACCCAGCAGCTTCTCTCTGTCTGAAGAAAGGCCAATGTTTCCTTCATGGAACAATGAGGTGGGGATGCGCTCCCATGGTGGATCTTCAGATGGTTGGTCTATACCTGGTTTTTCTGAGCTGATGGGAACTCCTCACAGAGAAAGGTGGTCATTTGATAGTGAGTCCTTTGGTTTTAACCGTGAAAGATTAGTTAGATCCAGTAGTTGGTTTTCAGCTTCACCAGTTGATTTGCAATCATGTGGAATTTGCTCAAAACTTTTAGCGGACAAGTCTTCTTGGAGCACTCAAAAGATAATTGCGAGTAATGATCTTTCAGTAGTTTCTGTACTTATCTGCGGACATGTCTATCATGCTGAATGTTTGGAGAGAATGACATCTGATATCAATAAGTATGATCCAGCTTGTCCCGTTTGCACTTTCGGTGAAAAACAGACTATAAAGTTGTCTGCAAAAGCCCTTAAAGCTGAAATGGATTTGAAGGCTAGAAACAATAAATCAAAGAATCGGATCGTGGACAGTGATATTGATGATGATTCTGCTGTGTTTGATCACTTTAAAGGGAGAGGGTCTAAAGGTAAAGGTCCTGGGAATGACTTCAGTTCCAGCAGGAGAAGCTCCTTTGGGAAACCTTTTCTGCGGCGACACTTCTCCTTCGGATCAAAGGGTTCCAGATCCATGTTAGATAATCACCCTACAAGAAAGAAGGGTTTCTTTTGGGCAAAATCTAGCAAGGAATAAGGTGCTTCTTGGTTGTTTGGAGGTCAGTGGCATTATCTTTTTTTTCTTGCATGTGTATGTTTATCTTATTAGTGGCATTATCTTCCATCTGTTGCATGCGGATGTTTATCAGTGGCATCTTTTGTTTATGCCATGCATTGCAATGATGAAACGTGGTATTACTGCTTTTCCGTTCTAGCAGTTCTCAAGTTATTGTACTTCAAGGTTCTTCTGCACGGTACGCTGGAAATCTTCAATACTTCTTTAATAAACATTTTTTTTTTCCACTTTCTTTATAGCAGGTTCCACTGTTAATCATCTGTGCATCCTCTAAAGGTTTGGGAAAAGGACAAGATGCAATTCCTGCTTTCGGAGCATCTGTATACACTAATCTGCAATTTCAACTGGATACGAGGTTGAAGTCATACAGAAGTATAAGATGAAACATATAGACGTAAAAAAATAGTGTTTCGAGACCAAGGGTCTTTCTGCATTGTGTACAGGTTGATTTGTTTATTACATGGATATAATTCTTAGATCCAATTGATGTTCTGTTGTCAACGGTTCTGCTTATATGTAATGCAAAACTTTAGCCCTTCAGAGTTTCTGAAGTTGGGCAATGGTTTCACAGATTGATAGGCAAATACCAATTAGTTGGATCGACTTTGGTTGGTTGCTTTTAATGAAAGAGCAGTCTCAGGATAGCCTATTATCAAATTAGTGTTTTTTGTAGTTAGCGGATCCAGTTATATATATATATATATATATACATTATTCTGATGTGTTGGCTTTAATGGAAGAACGTTTTCAACATAGCATCCTGTCAAATTAATGGTCTTTTTTTGGTCGGTAGCAAGTTGAAATACTTGCATCGATCAGTCGGTTGTGTGCTTTATGGTGGAAGGAGTTGTGTTGCTTCTTGACTGAACGATGAATCATGTAATCTTAAAATTAGTTAATTTTAATTGCGAATAGAGTTCTGCATTTCGTTTATTTTTATTTTTATTTGATGTCCTGAGAGTTGTAGGTGATAGTTTTCCATTTATTTTTATTTGTCCGTTTGTGGAGGATCCCCCACCACTTATCTGGTACTCTAAAAGTTTAAGATAATACTATCCAGAGTTTAATTTTTGATTTATTATTATAAGAATCTTTTTCTCTAAACCTGTTAGCTTGTATCTTAAGTATCACTTCCAAAATATATTGAGTTGATTGATGATATAAAGTTTATACCAAAAGTCTATTTAAATTAAATTATATAAAAAAATGTTTATACCATAAGAATATTTAAATTAAATTATATAAAATTATGTTTTTTAAATATATCCTTATTTTATATTTTTACTGTATACGTTATATAGTAAATGAGAAAAAAGAAAAATAGTTATAAAGACAGTAGTATTAGGGATAAAAAAAATAGTTTCATTATAAATAAAAATTAATTATGTTCCGTAATCTAAGTTATTATCTAAAATGAGTATCAGGCACGGTTTATCATCGATGTATACTTTCCCTGTTTATTACATAACAATTATTTATTTTTTAGATCAACAGTGTCCTATGTCAGCAGAATCCTTGAAACATGAGTGTTGGTGTGAGGACAATTAATATAAGCCTACCACGTGAAAGGTACAAAACCAAAACATGAATGAGACAAGCTTAAAAATACTAGGGTGCAGCACTAAATGTGAGAATTAAAACCATAATTTGCATACCCAGAACAGCGCAGTTATTTAACTGTTTTTTGGGTCACCAACTCGTAACTCTATAAGTATCAGTCACAGAAAACGCATTTATGAGATAAGTCATCACAGGAGCATAATCGACATTATTTGCCACAATTCATAACCAGAAGATCGGTATGGTCCCGAACTGAACCCTGTCACAACCATATCCTCTCGCAATTTGTTTATCAAATGCAAAACAGGGTCCACAGTCCATTACATCATCCCATTTAAATTAAATGAAGTGTTAAGTGGAAGACAGCTGTATGAGTTCATTTAGCAAGGAACCCAAAGAATAATGGTATTTCAGAACTTTATTTATATAATATTTTGGTAATTTTATTTAACAATGGAAGTAAGAAAGATAACGTGGTACACGTAACCCTACAAACAAAGGGACACCTGTCCTCATTCTCTTGCGTGGCAACAGTGGTGAGGTGTCAGCGTTTCGCCGAGCCACGTGTTGGAGTGGAATTACATGCATATATTCACCGCTACGTAGCCGAGGTTATATAATTAGGCACACACATTGTGAATAAGGTATCTTACCTAGAAGTTGAATCAGAAGAAAGTGAAAAGTTGAAGAAAATTGCAATGGCTGAAGCACAACTACGAGACCAGTATGGCAACCCTATCCCCCTCACCGATCAGCACGGTAACCCAGTTACATTAACCGACGAGCACGGCAACCCCGTCCACGTCACCGGCATTGCAACCACTGCTGCACCCGCCGCCACTGCAGGTTCTGGTTTAGGGACCTATGGTGGTACTGGTGCAACCACTGCTCCGCTCGCCGCCACTGCAGGTTCTGGTTTTGGGCCCTATGGTGGTACTGGTGCAACCACTGCTCCGCTCGCCGCCACTGCAGGTGCTGGTTTCGGAAACTACGGTGGTGCTGGTGCAGCCACAGGCACAACCACCGTGGGGGATCTTATAGCAAACCAACCAAGGGACACTAGAGAGCTTCGTCGTTCCTCCAGCTCTAGCTCTAGCTCGGTAAGTGCCTATTGTTTTCATTTTTTCCCTCCTTTCCTTAATCGTTTTATAATTTTATACAACAAATTGTTGAAACTACACTTAATTTCACCATCATTTGGTGGAACGTGTATGCATGTGTATGTAGTCTGAGGATGATGGACAAGGTGGGAGGAGGAAGAAGGGACTGAATAAAATAAAAGAGAAGCTACCAGGGATGAAGAACAAGGAGCAGCATTCTCCACCAACAACTACCGCCGCCGCCACTGGTGTTTCCTATCCGACACGGCCAACCGCCACTAACCCTAACCCTAACCCTAACCACCCTGAGCATCATAAGAAGGGCATAATGGAGAAGATCAAAGAAAAATTGCCTGGGCACCACAACCACTGAAAATCTCTCTCTTATGCATGGGCTCTGTCGGTCTATGTTATGGTCTAGTTTGAGTAGTGATTAATAACTAATTAATTAACTAATTAGTTGCAATTATCTATGCTTTGTATTATGTGATGTGACTATCTTTTTTTAAATCATGTATGTATATGGATGTGAGGGTGTGTCTTCAATTAATTTAAGCTACCTTGTTTCCAAATGCTGTATTATTATTGTCATGGAGAAGGCCTAGTTTCGACTAATTTTGATTTTTGATATGGTATTGGATATAGAAAATTCATTAACTAAAGAAGCAAGCTTCGCAATTTCTCTAAATGCAATGAGTTATTTTTTGAGGAATTATAAAGAATATATGTTAGAATAATAATACCTAAATAATATGATAACAATTTTTGTAGTAAGATATCGGCATTCTAAAATACGTTTTCGAGGATTAAATAACAAATTTAGGGTATGACTGAGTTTAGAAACTCTTGTCACAATAAGAGAGAAAAAGTTAGAACCACGTGTTTATGGAAGCTTTCCTGAAGAAGGAAATAAAAAATAATTTAATTCATTTATTTATGCCTTAATTTGTAAAATTTGTAGGAATATAAAATGTGAAGTATATATACTTTTTATAAAATAACAGTTCATTTCAGAATAATTAATTATATCACAGAATTTGAAAATGATGGATAAATAAAATAGAACTTAATTTAAAAATAACAATTAAATATTACAAATGAATTTATAATTAATTAAATAATATTTAATATCGTCTCATACACTTTGGAACCATAAATAAATAAAACAAAAAATTAAAAAAATCTGACAACTCAAATTTGAAAGAGATGGTGAAAGTAATCCCTTCCGGTTTCAGCATATCATCTTTTTATTTTACCAGGGTGGCCTCCACCTACAAAAAATAGATTAATAAAAAGATTCAGTAAGGATAAAATTTGCAAAAATATTAATTTTTGATATACCAACAGTTAAACGTATATATTAAAATTTAACTTACCTTACAAATCTAAAATATAAATTTAAACAATAAAGATATTTATAAACTTTAATTATAAAGTAATAGAAATATTTATTATAAATTTAATTATAAAATGAAAACTAGTTACTCATTATGCTGTCTTTATTAACATTTCGTTTGTATTTAAAGGTGTGAACGATGTATAAGGGGAAAGAGGAGGTTTCATTTCCTTTTTACATAAATAAATGTAATTTTGATGTGTTCCACTCAAAACCTTTATTTTATTATTTAAAGTCTCAATCTAACACACAATTTATTTTCTCTATAAATCAACAATATTGTAGTTATAAAAGCGGAAAAATAACTCTTCAAAATTTGTTCACATTGAAATTTATTTAATTCTCTCGAGAAAAGGATATTTAAATATCACGTAGAAGAAAACGAAAAAATAGTTGAAACGGCCACGTTTTGATTATGAACATGCATGACACAAAAAAATAAAAAAATTGCGACAGAACAGAAACAAGAGAAAGGGGCACAAATGGAAAACCCTCCTTTGTATTTCAGAGTTTCAGTGTCTGAGGTAGCTATACCACTGAAGCATGTGTTGTTTTTGAAGAGACTAAGATTGTTTTTGGGTCGTTAATTGCAGTGCAATGTTCTCACAGTGCCATTTTCTCTCTCACTCTCACTCCCCAATTCCCATTTCTTCTCTCTCCCCAACCTTCCGTCTCAGAGCCATGGCGCCCCACACCACGCCTCTTCAGCTCAATCGCTTCGCCGAGGTCGGTAACACTCTCGCCGATGCTGCCGGAGAAGTTATCCGCAAGTACTTCAGGAAGAACTTCGACGTTATTCACAAACATGATCTCAGTGGGTTACTTGTTCCCTCTTTCATTTTTATCCCTTTCACTTTTCAAATGTTTTTTGTTTTCTTTTATGTGAATGTTTATGTTCTGTGCTTTCACTTGATGTTGCAGGTCCAGTAACCATTGCAGATCGATCGGCTGAGGAGGCTATGGTTTCAATCATACAAGACAATTTCCCTTCTCATGCAATGTAATTATTTAATCCTATCTTCTTCTTGCTGTTGCTGCCAACTAATTGTGTTGATTCTATTATCGTCGACAATGTGGCTTTCGTTGCTATGCTTTTGGTCAAAGGTGATCAAGGATCATACACTTTCGTATTGATTAATTTGGTACTCCAAAACATGTGGCTTTAGTCTATTGTCTCTAAGAATTCATCGTGTTTTTATGAGAGTAACACAAGTGCAGAGTCTAAAAACATTTTTCTTAGAAGAATAATGATGTGAATAGAATGGGATCACTATTGGGTCGAGTCTTCCAGTTATATTGCATGTTACTGAAATGCTAACATCATTGAAATAAAGTATTTGCTACTAGCCTGAAAGAATTACACACATTGAAATGAATCAAGGGATTTTACTGTTAGAAAACTTGAGTTTGTCAATGCTACATAATTCTGGCCTTTAGATTGATGAATTTGTATTGTAATTATGCAATTTAACTTGCAACTAAAACAACTAAACAGGAGAGTAATGTATGATGCTTCTGTTTCCCGGTGCCTATGTGCATGAGTTACAGCCCGCCGAATCCATTGCATAGTCCATGAATGCAATAGGATGATAGATTCTTTTGACTGAAGCTCAACCTTGGATTTTTCACTGAATTGCAGTTATGGAGAGGAAAATGGATGGAGGTGCGAAGAAGAGACTGCTGATTATGTTTGGGTATTAGATCCTATAGATGGGACAAAGAGTTTTATTACTGGTAATTTTCTTTCATGGTTGTTTTTATTATTATTGGGTCAGAGTTCCGAGATTTCACTTTGGCTCTGCTTGTTTTGTAACCATTTCAGGGAAACCCGTATTTGGTACTCTCATTGCTCTTCTACAAAATGGAACACCAGTAAGGATCTCTCTTACCACTTGAATGCTTATTAGACCCATTCACACTTCATTTTCCTTGAATCATCACAAAGTATTGCAACTTTCTTACTTAAGAATGAAGAAAAACCGGATATTCAATCATCTTTATTTCTTAAATATTTTAGACAAAATTGAGTCTTTGATCTTTATACATTACAATATGAAAACAAATGAAAAGAAAATTATGCAAAATGCCGACATCAAACAATTTCATTTTCTGTTAAGTGATACATGTACCTGATTGTAAGTGATACTTGGTATATTTACCAACATAGTGATATTATAGACAGAGTGCGGATGAAATTGAAATTGTTTTTTTTTCATCATTCAGTTAATCAAGCCATAAACTTTATGTTGTTAAGTTTGGTTTCCTTTTCAATAGATCCTTGGCATAATTGATCAACCTGTGTTAAAAGAGAGGTGGATCGGGATAAGTGGAAAGAGAACTACACTGAATGGACAAGAAATATCTACCCGTACCTGTGCAGACCTTTCTCAAGCATACTTGTATACTTTTCTTATTTTTCCTTAACAAACTTTATTATGAATTGTTGATCTTGATTGGTAGAGAGAAAATAAGGTTGTTAGAAGAGTAGTTTACATTCTTTTTCATTATTTGCAGCTTTAGAAACAGCTAGCATAGGTCTACAAAGCAGGTATTAAATCTAATTTATTTCTTTCCTATGTAGGTACACCACAAGCCCACATCTGTTCAGTGGAGATGCAGAAGAGGCATTCATCCGTGTTAGAAACAAGGTCTGTTACATTTTTTAACGTAAATGGATCCCACATAATATCCTAAGAGGATGAAATGTTTAGTCAGAATATTTAGTTTGAGGCATTTTTTTCCCAATCTTAAGGTTATTTAGTTTCCAACCGTAGCATTGATCACACGTTCAAAAACAAACAGGGTTAGTGCACATTAATCCACGTGCGTTGTAAAAAGTCTGTTCCTGTGTTGTTGCTGAATCCAACTTTAGTTTAATTTTAAAACCTATACATATTGTTTGCAACACCTTTTTCACCATTTCAAAGTCAGCCTTCTGAACTACTCAAGTGTCACAGAAAATGTGAATCTAAGATACCAGAATATCTTGGACTTTTTACATTTCTGATCAGTTAACAATATTACATTGCCTGTCTTCTGCATTGTTATGTCTCTATGGACATTAACATCTAACTTTTCTAAGTACGAAGACTACATCAATCAATATTGCCAAAATGAAAATTTTCTTATTTTCAATATTTATATATTTATTATTGTCATCCAGTTATTCCTTTTTGCCCATTTACAGGTTAAAATTCCATTATACGGCTGTGATTGCTATGCATATGCTCTTCTGTCTTCTGGTTTTGTGGATCTTGTTGTCGAGTCTGGTTTGAAGGTATGCTGCACTCTCACCTTTGGTTGCACGTTTAACTTTTGACCCATGTAGATCAAGACCCCAAGATGGTTAAAACAATATTTGTTTGTTAAATTTTGAATTTCAGCCATACGATTTTCTTGCATTGGTACCTGTTATTGAAGGTGCTGGGGGTGTCATAACTGATTGGAAAGGCGATAAACTGTTTTGGGAAGCTTCTCCACTTTCAATCGCAACAAGTATATCGTTTGGTCTAATTTCAATATCATTCTTACTTGCCTTTCCTGGTCTTCTGCCACCTTTTGAATAAATAAAACCCTATGAAATTTTTATGACTTATTCAATTTCACGTGACAGATTTTAATGTTGTGGCTGCGGGTGACAAACAGACTCACCAACAAGCTTTAGATTCATTGCAGTGGAAGTGATAGCTTGAATTATCCTTCGGTAAGAATAATCTTCTCTAGAAACCGCATCTAGGTTCAGATGGGCATGTATTATCATACCATTATTATTCGGCATTGAGTTGAAAACCGTGTACTCAGAATCTTGAATGCCTTGCAGAAATTAATTTCTTCAAACCTGATAAACAAGTTCAATATTCAACATATAAACAAATTTGAACGGTTTCAAAATTAAAGAAATGACGTGTTCCACTCATTTTTCTAACTTGTCTAAGGGGTTAAGGTAATATGGTAATTTTCTATAAGTTAATGATACTATCAAAGTGAACCTGATTATCAAATTAATACGAAAATAAATGCTAATGGCCACAGTAATTTTGTTTTATAATTGAGTTGTTCACAAATTAACGTTATTAGAAAGATATAAAACCAGTAAACGACGTACTGCTTGAATTTATTCCATCTGAAATGTTTACGTAAATGTTTAGTTATTATCAAATCAACTTTAATACTTAAAGAATTTAAACAAAACCCTTTATACAAACTTCCGCCTAAAGTGTATCTTCCTGTAAGTGTTTCTTTTATTAGTTTTATCAATGAACACAATGAACTGGGCATTTAAGTGACAAACTCAGCAGACACCAGAAAGTATAGTTGGTGCACAAATATGTCTGTTCGCGTTTATGTATTTCAGTCACCACAATGCATATTGGGACTCCAAAATGTGATATCGGAACCTATGACTAGTGTTGAGTAAACTGCATAGCTAATGAAAACCGTTAGTTAAGATTGCAAAGAACGAAAATGGTATATGTAGTTTATGACGCTTCACAAGTCCTGTGGGTTGGAGTTGCAACCAGAAAAACATGTCATGTGCCAACAACAATTTGATTTTTATGGCTACTAGATTCCAGTTTCTTTACTTCAATCAGTTTGCACACAGCCTGAAGGATCACAAAGTCAAAAAGCATTAAGGATCACAAAGTCACAAAGTGCCACCCACAAATTTCATTCGACATCAAATGCAAACATTTTACCTTCATGAAATCTATAGTAATCACATAATCGAATAGCGGACATACCAGCTTCAGGGCAAACATTACGAAGATCAGCACCATTGAATCCCTGAAGTCAAACAAAAACATTAGGAAAAGAATCCAAAACAATACTTTCAATATGCATGCATGTATATGTAGATATACTTATATATTTATATATTTATATATACCTCAGTTGTCGAATCTGATCAGAAAGCCCACCAAGTTTAGCGTAACTAACGTTTCCCGGGTCTTTAACAATCAAATTGTGTACCTGAGCTTCAACCTAGCAAATGATGAACAAAACAGTAACATATGCATGCATGCATTCATAACTGTCCAAAATATTTTAACAATAGTAATGATCCAAACACAAAGAATAATACATTATGAACATATATACTAGGGGCGGAAGAATTCCCATGATGGTCAGCGTCTTCTTTTGCAGGAAAACTCTTGCTCTTTCAGTTATCTTCTGCTTGTCCAACTTACTACCATAGCCAACTATATATCTAAATCCAAGATCTACTATAACTGAAAGGATTCAAATAGCTTACATTGCTTAATTAATCTCAAACTGATCAGTTACAGCATCAAGTAATAAGCAAATTTCTTGAATCTTGAAACGTAGAAAACAAGTTATATGCATGCATGCTTACAGCGTTCACTGCCATAGGGCCTTACAACATAACCAACGTAAAAGCCAGCACCCTGCAAGTACCTCAGGTCTTGCTCAGTTTTCGCAAGAACCCTCTTTAGGGCCTTCTAGCAGATTCTGACTGAGTACAACGTAATTCCAAATCAAATAAATGAACGCAGAAAGCTTCAAAAGAATGAAAAAGATTTGAAATTGCATAAAACGGGGTTGTTAAATATGAGGAAGTTACGTTCAGGTAATAAATGTATTCTTTTCTCTTTCATTCTATTTACCATAATCTACAATTTAGTTTTCAAATATATTCTAGTTTTAAAATATAAGACATTTTGTTTTTTCATATTAAAAAAATTTGAGGAATCGTAATTCATTCTTAGACCTGTCACCATATACTTAACTTTTTATTTGTTTGTCTATTTCCATCTACCTTCTTTTATATCCAAATTCAATTTAAAAAAAAAAAAAACATTCAATAGTTAAAAATGATTGTCTATCGCAATTTTAAATTTTTTAAGTTGTAAATATAAGATTACAATTTATATTTTAAAAATTTGCAATAAATTTTTATTATATATATCTAAAATATCACTGTTTATTATAGATTTTAAATATTTAAAAATATTTTTTTTATCTATACCCGAAATAAAGTTCTTTGTAACTTATTGTAGGCTTTAGAACCCTAAACCTTAACTTCTTTTACTGTCATCAGGCAATTTTACATTTTAATGAATAAAAATTAATTTATCTATTTAATAAAATGAGTAATTCAATCAACTTTTTCTGTACTCCAATATAACTAAACAGCTTTTTAGTTTAAAACAATTATCACATACATTTTTTAATTCCATTCTTAATATATATATATATATATATATATATATATTAAATTGTTTTAATACTTTTAAATATCATTCTTACAAAATTATATATTTTTAAAATGATATTATTTTAACTAAATAGAGATGTGAATACATACACATGGAAGTCTCTCTGTTTTCACTAGTTCTATATACTACACATATTAAATAAAGAGTAAGAATAGTTACACACTCCTTAATATTTGTATATATAACTTTTCAAAATATAAATTATGACATTATATTTAATTGCTTTTAGCAGTGGCGTTCTAACTTACTACATAATGATGAACCAAATAATAAAACATTGAGTGAAAAACAAAATCCTTATTTCATAAAAACAAAGAAAATGAAAATTTAAAGGAAGAAATCATCCCATCTTTATTTATTTATTATTTTATTAAAAAGGTAAGCCCTTCACTAAAATGGAGGCAGTCTATTAATTTAAATAAATAAATAGATAAATGAGACATTAAACTAGTAAGTTTATGCTAAATTAATTAACGGTTAAAACAACTTAACTTCGATTATATGTTTTGGACCCATACTATTTTAATACTTGGTTTCTAAAAGACGTCTAATTTGATCAATCAAGTTGTAAAATTACGCCAAAACATAGATTTACATGGTAAAATAATCAAGATTGTAAAAATTAATTATGGTGTGATTTTTGTAAGTAAATATAATTGTTTACATCATAGTAGTAATATTTTTGTAAATAAATATAATAGATCTCTAAAATGGATGGTTGTAGCAGGCTGGTGTTGTTAGCCATTGTTTATTGGTGCATGGAGATGTGAGGGTGGTGCAGTAACATGCTAAAATGAGAAATGAAGAGAAAAAATAGTAGGATCTTGAATGATGAAGAGGAAGTGTAGAAAAGGATGTGGTCATAACCATGTCTCTATATGCACCAAAGGTAATCACTGAAGAACCATATTTATTCAACCCCAGACCAAACCCTATCCTTAACAAATGACCTTCTCATACCGTTTTCATCTTTCTTTGCCTCTCATGAACATGGACCAAGAAATTGACAATTTGATATTGAACATGGGTTCTCTTGGAACCACCTTTCCACAAAAGTAACACCTTTTTCTCAAGTATATATATATTATTAATATGTTTTCTGTATTTGAAAATTTACGTGAATTTGTTTGCATGCATGCACAGGAGAGGATTGTCTAGGTATTATTCTGGTAAATCAAGATCATTTGTTTGCATGGAAGATGTACATTCTGTGGAGGATTTGAAGAAACCAGAACACTCTGATGCAAAGAAAAGGAAGAAACGTTCTCAGAGGAAGGAATTGCTCAACCTTGCTCCCTATCCTTGCCGAAGGGCACCAAGTTGCACTCAATTAACCACTCCTTACGTCAACGTTTAGCTTTTGTTTACTCCAATTTTCAATTTTGTAGCTCAAATTCTTTCCATATGCTACCATTCCTATGCCCCTATGTATATATTTGTTTAATTCATTTTGCTTTATGATTCACCCAAAACTGTTCACGCTTCTATGCGTTTTTCATTGTATCACTGTAGAAAATTCAAATAACAATCTATTATTCAGTTTTTCCTATTCTTTTTCCTTCCCACTTGCATGTATATAATATAAATATGTACACATATATATGTGTCTTGCCATAAGGTTTTTCTAGATATGTGTCAGCAGTTACCCTAATTCATATATTCATGCAGAACTGGAATTTTACTTTCTTTTAATTTATATTATGTGCAATTTTGATTGTTTTTAAGCCAATTAACCCTAAACATTAAAATAATTAATTCCGTAAAAATTTAGAAACTAAAATCATATAATCGTGACTCAAAAGGATAAAAATAACAATCAAGTTTTTATCTCAAGTACAAAGACGACAGAGATTAAAACTTTTATCAAATCCATTATCATTCCACTATAAAACTTCGCCAATATGTTCAAGTGTCATGTTCCATGAATTAGCTCTAACTTTCTAAGGATGAAGCTTCTGCAAAAGCTGCAATTCCAATTCCTTGAATTATCTTTCTCTGCTATAAATAAAACATTGGCAGACAATGTTTAGGAACCAAGACACCAGACCGATTTGAATAAACATTTATCTGCTACACACCACGACATGAGGGAAACAATTTTCCTCTGAGAACTCTACGAATTCACACCATTCATTCAGATTGAAGAGTCTAATAGTAAATGGTAGGACTGAGAAAAACTACTAAGTCAAACCTTTAAGAAAGATTTGGTGATAAATGGTCCATTTCTATACTTAATACACAACAAAAATTTATGGTGTCTAATAATCCATGCAACTGACCCAACCTAATGGAAAAAGGCCCTTTTATTGTTGTTGTTGCTATTGTAGATTCACTAAATTGCAACTACACTACAACAGTTTTGTTATTAGCATTGTCACATGTTTCTTAATTTCTTTCTTCAATGCAGAGAAAGACCTAAATATACATGTTCCTTCCACTCATTAATCATAATATATAGATCTTCCCAACAAATTGCAGGATATCATAAAACTGTTTTTGTCAATCCTGTCATCCCTTGAGGACCACTGAGTTCCTTCTGTGACTCGTTATCTGAAAACTGGTCCCAACATCAGCATTTACCATTCACAGAATGGTCGCAACAGATTATCATCATACCACAAAATCATGTAACATATGAGGTGAACTGAACTTTTGTCGCTGGTTACCAGCACCAACGCATTCAAGTTCTGCTGTCTGCACTCCAACTGCAGAATCTGTAGCTGCGCTGCTGTAGATGCCATTTTCCCTCATGGAAGCCATACTGAGATGGGTCTCACCAGGCAAAAAATTACCTCCTTCACAATGCTGTAAACCCAATGTTAGAGACACTCCACTTCCCGACTTGAACCTCTCAAACTCTGACATTTGGCACGTTGGTCCAACTGCTACAAACCTGTCATTAGTAGCTCCATCAGACTGAACAACCATGTTATCAGAGAAGAGACCACAATCATCCAAATTTGGCCTTTTCTCCCCAGTCTGCTTTCCTGACCTGTGTTCGGTTTCAACGTCATGACCTCCACTCATGAGACTAGTTAATCCAGTGGATGCCATGATTTTTGTATCAAGAACCTGATCATATCCGAGGTCCTTAGCTTGTCCACCACTGTGATTTGTATCGGTTACTATTGGACTCTGACAGTGCTGTGCATCATCACCCGCATCATTGGAGATCTTGACATCACTTTTTGTTGCCTTGGAGACATTTTCAGATGAAGAAGTTGAGTCCATGTCCGCATCAGAAACATCTTGCTTGTACATATCTTCAATCATAGGCTTCCATAGCCGCACACGTGCATTTATAAACCAATTTGAGACCTAATTCAATAATTAGTTCTTTTATCATCTTCTATAGTTCTTTTACATCAATAATTTCAAGCAACAAGAGAGGTACAAAGAAGCACTATGAATCAAGTTGGTAAAGGTATTTTTTGTTTTTATACCTGACTTCTGGTCAAGCCTGTCTGTCTTGCTAGCATGGTCTTCTCGGAATCCTTTGGATATCTGTGAAAAATACAAAATGCCAATTAGATTAATCAACCTCAATGATCTTGGATCCAAAGGTTAAAAAAACAGAAGACCAAGATTGATATGTGAGGATTTACGGATGAAGGAAATGCTCGAAGAGCCATGCGCGAAGAATTGACACAGAGCTTTCTGGAAGCCCCCTTTGCGGTCTCCATGCATGCTGCATCATACCAAGCTGCTGAATAGCCCTCTGTTGTCGGACTTGATGGTCCACATACTTTAGTCTTGCCATTCCAACTCCTTTATGATTTCCAGAAGCATCATTCTCCCCAAGGCTCTTTAGTGTTGCACGAATTTGACCAGTAATTGCATCACGCAAAGACCGAAAATGGCATGAAATGGTTTGTAGAGCAAGGGCCGTGTATGGTTTAGCTGCCCCACTTCCTGCTACCACATCAAATGATGACACCACGTTCTGCATCTTCTGGTAATATTGTTTGTACCTACTGTCAACCTACAGCAATTAAGAGGTGTCTATTAAAACTATATTGTTGCAAGAAAGAGCAGAGTGATTGTTTATCTTGGCGACTCTTCTGTCAACTTTATGTATTTAACAATAGAAATAGTATTAGATACATGAGCTTAAGTACTAAGTTACACAAAAAGAAAAACAACCAATGAGAATTTTACTTTAAGCAATGCCAGTCAAATTCATCCCATAAAACATTACCATAAAAAAAGAGGAAATAACAATTAGTTCTATCCAAAGCATCTTATGCTCATTATCACATTCCAGGAGAGGTTTGTTATGAGATAGATATCAGTCATAAAAGATATAATCAATTCTAAGGACATTAGAATTTAAATTCCTTCTTTCACACCCCAAGTCAGCATGCAAAAAGCTAGAACTAGATCCAAAATTTGCACTTATATAACATTGACACATTTCCTTTTCATACTTTAAGGTGGTTAAACCACTGCAGAAATCATGAAAACAAATATTGTGCTGTCAAGGAAAGAAAGTCAATCTCAGTTATCACAGGCTAGTGTGTTTATTTAACAAAAGTTGACACACATGAACATAAACACTGGGGATATGGAGTTTAAAATATTCAACTCGGTGAAGGTTACAGCCATCAGTGCACAGTGAACAATCACATTTAACAAATGCTCTGAAAAAATGTAATTTTTTCTTTATGGTCATCGGAATGAAGAAATCAGAGATACCAAACAGTGAAAGTCTATAAATAGGTTTTACCTCATCCAACATTGACAGAAGCTTCGCTAACTTCTTCTGCAGATCTTGTTTTTCAGCATGTGAAAGCTCACAAGAGGAGTTACTGGCTGAGGCTTGAGAACTAGGTACAACATTTGCAGAAGACCGTTCATTTTCTAGGTGCTCATCACCCTCCTTCGCATTCTTCCTAGAGTTCTCATGTGTTCTGTAACTTCTCGTTTCAGGTCTTTTAATAGTTTGTCGGATATCAACAACTTCATCAAGCAGTTGTTGCACTGCCTTGAGGTATTTGGAGTTAGGAACTGTTCTTCCAACACTAGAACTTCCATGAAATGAAAAATCTGCTTTGTTCAAATAATGACCAGCTTCAGGTAACACAGGAGGAAAATTTTCAGAATGTCTAGTACCGGCATCCCTACACGAGCCATTTTGGTAGACCTCATTGGCTGAAAGTGATGGATTTGCACCCAAAAACGAATCAAAATTTGAGCAATGATTCCTATCATGGACAGAAGGCAGTTGAATTCCTGAAGGCATGTGGCTTCCAAGGCTCAGAGATAATCCCTGACCTTGCAAGTTCTGTCCTTCCATAGATTCTCTGACCAACATCTCACTTCTACCCTCCCTCCATGCACTCAAATCAAGAACCCCAATTTGGTATCCACCGATCTTAGCCAATATTTCTTGCTGCTCAGATGTGGAATTTGAAGCACCTGATGGAATCACAAAGCAATTGCTTTGCTGCTGAGAATTTTCTGGCAATGCTTCAGAATATGAACCTGAGTTCAAATACACTGTCATATTGTTCGGCAAAATTGGTGTCTCGGGATACGAATCATCATGCAAAGGCTCCCTAAGACACAGTGTAGGCATGACACCCTTTTGATTACTTGAACATGGGTAGTAAGTTGCCATAATTTAAGACCACCTATAAGTAAAAGTCTCAATCTTTTAAACACAAACTATTTTGTTCACTAAATGGGACAAACACTGCCTGAACTTCTCTGATTCCCTCCGAGAAGTAACAAATTGGTGATTGCTGCTAAGTTTGAATCTTCAGGTAGTCCAATAATGAAAGTTGAAACAGAAGTAGAATGCCTCCTGAAATGAACTCATTGTTACGGAGTAACATAACCATTAAATAGCATGTCACCAACACCATGCTTCAATTGCAGATCTTCAGTATCAGACATTACACATAATAATTAAGCTTCAAAAAGAGGAAAATAAAATCTAAAGTCCTACACAAAACCACATTCATGTGAAAGTTGTCTTAACAGAGTTGAGTTGTAAAGAGAAAGATGCAGAGAGGACCAAAGTTTGGTTTCTCAACTCAACAAAGCAAGCTTTTCTTTGCCATGAAAGAGAGGTACATAGGAAGGACTTACACAGAGTTTCAGAGGATAAGAACCAAAGAACATGAAGGTACGCTGCTGCAACTGTGTGCGCGTTTGTTACTGTTTAGTAGGAAACTGAGAGGAAGTGCAACATTAAAGGAAAGAGAGAGAAGTGAGCGGTGAGCAGAAGTTTGTGTTAGAAGTTGAACTCAACATCTGATAATGTGAAACAAGAATGAGTGAGGTGAGTGAGAAGAGAGAAAGAAAGGAAAGAGAAAAGGTTGTGGTGTGTGAATGGTGGGAGAGAAGAGGAGAAAGATGAAGAAAAAGAAAGCAGAAGATAAGAGTGAGGAGGGAAAGGGAATTAGCACAGAGAGCAGTGTGAGGGTGATTTGACATAATGCTACCCTGTCTTTGGGATTGGTGCAAAATCACTGTTCTTTTGGAAGCAGCTTCGGACGAGTAAAAAAAACATTAGGCCATCATGTTTATAAAAATATTAATCTAAAGCAAAAATAATAATAATCTATATGCTAATAATATATGGATTATTACATTATTATTTCACAATCTTAACCCACTGGGGAAATCATAAGAAAGTGGAAAACATTTTGTGCCAAATTAACATGTGTTCCTATATGACAGTGTTACTCAATGTCTCGAACAATATATTAGACACCACATAGTTATCGTAGATTCTCAAAATGAAAAATATTTAATCATAATTAAAGCCAAAGGACTTGTATGTAATGGCGAAAAATCATTCTTACCCTATAGTTGCGTTCTACCACTCAAAATTGGAAAAACAAAATGAAGCTCCAAGCAAAATCCGGGTAACTAATAACATCATAAAAAAATAAAGTCGACATGAAAGAAAAGTAAGAAACAGGAGTTTTTTTATATAAATTTGTACGTAAATAGAAGAAACATAAGATAACACGTAATATAATACATCATAATCTACTTATTAAAATAATATTTATTCTCATTAGAAATTTTGTAGGAACATAAAATAAAATTAACAATTTTCTCTTAGAAAATTTTCAAGCAAAGAGCTATAAAAAAAATAATCATTGACATAATCTTGTTTAATTATTGTAATTTGAGGTTAATAATCTTGAACTCCCAAACTAAGAAAATAAATTTAGAAAAATATTATTTTAGTCCTTAAAAACTAACTTTAAGTATTAAGAGAAATTATAAAATACATTTTAATCCAATAAAGTTAATGTCCAAAGACTAAAACCATGCCTTTCTTTTTTTTTTTTTAATTTAAGAGACTAAAACCAAAATTACCTTAAATTTTAAGCATTAAAAACAGAACTAAATCAAAATATTTTATAATGGAGTGCACAATAATGAAATTTTAATTGATTTAAAAACATGTATATCAAATGAGTGATAGATAACCTGAGGCCCATGCACCCCTTGGATCTTTCTATCTCCTTTTAGAGTCCTCAAGTAGGAAAAGGATCTTTATTTGATTGATATTTGCAAATATTATTCCGAAGTGTTTGCTTTGAGACAAATTATAAATTCATTGTCTGGATTTTGTGAAAAAGTTAAAATATGTAATTATAAATATAAATTATTTTTTATTTTAAGACCTATATAAGACATTTGAATTTCCTGAGGTCATTTGAATTCATAGACTCTATGCACTGAGATCTGCCAGGCAATGCTTCGAAACTTGAACCGAGTTCATATATAAAGGCTCCCTAAGACACAGCATAGGAACTAAATCTCTTTGATTACTTGAACATTAGTAAGTTGCCACAATTTTAGGCAGTCCATAAGAAAAAACATGAAATGATGTCAAATCTTTCTGATTCCCTCCTAGAAGTCAAAGAAAATTGGTGGTTTTGCAAAGTTTGGAACTTCAGATTGCCCATTTACATAATCATTCCTAGAAGTCAAAGGAAATTGGTGGTTTTGCAAAGTTTGGAACTTCAGATTGCCCATTTACATAATCATTAATTAGCATGTCGCCAACATCATGCTTCAATTGCAGAAATCTAAGACGTTAAGCTTCAAAAAGAATAAAATAAAATCAAAAGTCCCTACAAAAAACACATTCATGTAAGAGTTGTCTTAACAGTGGTGACTAGGAAAGAGAAAGATGCAGAGAGGACCAAAGTTTGGTTTCTCAACTCAATTCCAGAAAAAAAAAACAGCAAGATTTTCATTACCCTGAAAGAGAGGTAATTAGAAGGACATACACCTGGTTGCAGAGGATAAGGACTAGCTTCATACAAAAGTATTGCAGCATTCACAATTTATAAATACACTATGTAGTCTAAACTAGCATAATAAACTTCAATGGAATTAAGTTTTCTTGTGCAGTTTAGGTAATGTAATATTTTTGCATACACTTGCACTTCGGCTTGCTACTTTTTTCAATCACTGTCTTAACAGTCAAGACTCAACAATCATTTCAATCAATCACTGTCTTAACAGTCAAGACTCAACAATCACGACATTTTTCAGTCCAATCAAATTCATTTCTCAGATCAAGCATTTAACTTCTTTTAATTTCTGACATCTAACAGATAAACAAACAAGCGCTGTAAAGAGGGGTATTGAAAATCCCAAGCTTTCAACTTGAAAGCTGACTATCTTACATGTGAAATTCTAGATAGAGTAAAGTGCAGAGTCGTTGAGTAACCTGTCCATTAATTATTGATGAGAGAGATGGAAAAGTCACCGACTAAAACAAGGAAATAGCTTTATGGGAAAATGAAAAGAAACATTTGAAAATATCAGGAACACCACTCTCTTGCATTCTGGAACATGCGCAACCAAGGACTAGGCCCATTCTTCTCCACATCCCAGTGCTTTGGATACCATGGAAACTGCCACATTAAGAAGCAACGCTCTGGATGAGGCATCATTGCAAGATGTCTTCCATCTGGAGAACAAATAGCTGCTACTCCTAAAGGTGAACCATTCACATTGAAAGGGTATGCCTCAGTTGGAATCCCAGCATCATCACAATATCTTATAGGAGCTAAGTCAGAATGAACTATTCGGTCAAACACACTTTCATCTGGGAAATAGGCTCTTCCTTCGCCATGAGCAGCCCATATACCCAATGTGCTACCCTCCATGCCACTGAACATTATAGCTGGTGAGGGCTTTATGGTCACGCTTGTAAAGCGGCATTCAAACCTCCCTGACTTGTTATGAATGAACCTTGGTTGTGACAAGTCACCGCCAGCACCATGCACACCCCCAATTTGAGGACCAGGTACCCATCCCAACAAAGCCATTAACTGACAACCATTGCATACACCTAGACTGAAAGTGTCTGGACGTTTGTATAACTCCTGAAATTGTTGCAAAACGTGTTCATTAAATCTTATGCAAGCAGACCAACCTTTTGCAGAGTCAAGCACATCAGCATAGCTAAATCCACCAACAAACACAATTCCACGGAACTCGTTCAAAGAGATCTTTCCATGGAGAAGGTCTGACATAGTAACATCCCATGGCTCAAAACCAGCAGCATAAAACGCTGCTGCCATTTCTCTGTCTCCGTTACTCCCTTCTTCTCTAATCACAGCCACTTTAGGTTTGACAGTTGCAGACAAAAACTTTTTGTCGGTGAAAACAGGAAGATGGGTCAGATCCCATGAGGGCTCATATCGATGTTTCAGTCCTTCTTTCTCCATATCTACGCAAGACGCCAGTCTTTGAAACTTTTCAAGTTGAAAACTGGTCTCCTCCCACATGTCTCTAAGGATACTAGTTTTTTCAGTCAAACAAGTCTCGCCATCAACCTTAACTTCTATAGATGGATTGGCTGTTACTTGACCTATGATTTCAGCTGAAACTCCCACACTGTTCAATTTATCCGTTACCAAAGCCAGATTTTTCTTGCTTACTTCAAGAACTAATCCAAGCTCTTCAGCATAGAGTGTTTGGAAGAGGCTGTTACCTTGACATGACAAGTTCAAACTAAGTCCACAATTACCAGCAAATGCCATCTCTAAGGCACAAACAAGCAGCCCGCCATCACTGATATCATGACCAGCAGAAATCAGTTCATCAGTCAGAAGATCTTGAACACCTTCAAATACCGTCTTAAGATAGGGAACATCATCAAGATCAGGAGACTCATCCCCAACTTGGTCAAATGCCTGGGCAAGAGCAGATCCTCCCAACCGCCTCTTACCTCTTGACAAATCAATATGAAGCAGAACACCTTCATCCTTGAGTTTTAAATCTGGTGTGACTGTTTTTGTTATATCAGGACTAGTAACATAAACACTGATGACTAGATTTCCTGGAGCCTTGACAACTTCATTTTCAGCATGGGCTGCCATAGAAAGGCTGTCTTTCCCTCCATCAATAGCAATGCCAAGTTCAATCATTGCTTCAGATAGAGATATGGCAGCATCATACATGTCAGCTCCTTCCCCATCGAGCTTGGCAGCATACATCCAATTACCACTAGCCTTGACATCAGAAAGGGAAGTGACCTTTGCCCATACAAGATTTGTCAGTGCTTCTCCGACAGCCAACCGAGCCATTGCTTTGGGATCTAACAGGCCTTTGATTGGTTGTTCCCCAATGGCACAAGCACCTCCAGTCAAATCATTAAAAGTTTGAGCTGTAACAGCAACATCAGCAAGGGGAATCTGCAAAGGGCCAACAGTTTGCTGTTGTGCCACTAGACCAGTAACACACCTATCAACTTTTGTCGTTAAGAAGCGTTTCGAACAGACGGATGGTAAACTCAACACCCTCTTCAGAGAATCTATCACTGCAATCCCAGGGGCAATATCAAGTGGCTCCCGCTCATAGACAACCCGATTAAATTTAAAAGATTTTTTAGGCATGTCACCGAGGACTTTCTCCAATTCAAGATCAACAGCAGGGGGAGGTGGAGGAAGCCCATTTGAAATACACTTCTGAGTTGCTACGCTATCAACTAATACGACACGTCCATCGCCGCTGATAGTTCCAATAACTGCCATTGAAACTTTTTCCCTACTACAAATTGATTCCAAGAGATCACGACTTTCAGGCTTCACCAAGATTGCATCTTGCTCCTGATACTCTGCTCCCCAAATTTCTAGAACAGACATTGTATGATCACCAACCACAATTGCTCGGACATCTATCTCAGCACCCTTTGGATATATAATTTCCTTCACAACATTGCAGTTACCACCAGCACCCTGATCATGAATGCTGATAATTGGATTTTTATCCCCCATCTCAATACAGGCACGAACAAGACGATATAGTTTTTGAGCCATCTCAGCATCCCCACGTTGCACAGCATTGAAATCAAGCTCTGCATCATTCTGCCCACTGACCATGCTAGAGGCTGCCCCACCTCCCATACCAATGCGATAAGCTGGGCCTCCAATCTTGACAACCAACATCCCAATGTCAGGATCTCCCTTTGATATATGAAGGTGGTCTATCTGTCCAATGCCTGCACTGAACATGATTGGCTTCAACCATTCTCGCCTCTCCCCACTAGGAAGTCTCATTCCAAAAGTTCTACAGAAACCCTGGATCAATGGCTCTCCAAATT
>Ga0099825_1002344_pt1 | contig 25123 bp, 9 predicted proteins | sample SiratroredBW_FD_76838 | JGI IMG/M metagenome (GOLD analysis project Ga0099825, IMG submission 76838) | Root nodule microbial communities of legume samples collected from California, USA - Siratro red BW | ecosystem: Host-associated > Plants > Roots > Nodule | place: USA: California | collected... | reverse complement strand
GTGTGTGTTGTTTTTGTTTTTTTTTTTTTTTTGTTTATGGTGGGAAGAAAATTTTTTTTTTTTTTTTTTTTTTTTTTTTTTTTTTTTTTTTTTTTTTTTTTTTCTCACACTTAAATATCGCTTTCTCTCTCCTACCCCGAGTATACCTCGTGTGTGTTTTCAACAGCCATTGTTTTTTCAATTCCACACTTTTCATTTTAATTTTACTAATTAATTATATTTAATTTAATTTAATTTTTTTCTTTAAGATTTTCTATATATTTAAATAAAAATTCTATTCGTTTTGTAGTTATTCTTTAATAAAATGTTATTGGGGAATATATAAAGATGCGTGGAAACTTTTGACCCAATTGTGTAGTTCCCACGCAATAGAGTTTTTCGTGTTTCCACGCGTCATTTCTTATCATTTATTTATTTACGAATTAGATTCTATTTACTATACTTCTCAAATCTCTTGTTTCCTTTTATATAAATGATAGGGTATTCTTTTTGCCATTTCTATTTTTAGAATGTGATTGAAAGTCATTATTTCCGAGTATTAAAATATGGTTGTTGACGCATTTGAGTGTATTTATTAGTTCTTATTATAAGCTCAAGAAAGAAATTTTTTTTGTAGTTAATAAAATTCTAGAGTTTATCATTAAAGGTGGACCGTTAATCTTTACTTTTAAAAATTTTAAAATTATTAAAATTGCTCTGTTTTTTTAACTTCAACTCCATATAAATTTCATTTTTCCAATTAAGTTTCTGCAATTTAATTTTTTTATTAACTTTGTGAAGTAATTATTATCTTGTTCATCTTTGTTTCCACGTAATAATATTTTGTGTATTTTGATATTAATTTTTTTATTGTTAGATAAAGGATAAAGAAAAATAAATAAAAATTTAAATAATTGTTGGAAGAAGGTGGAGTGGAGTTAAATAACGGAATAATAACACTAGAAGTTTTTTATCGTTAATACACAATTCCAATTTTATCCTTGTTGTGCGTGTAATTGTTTTGTTTTTCTTTTTATTTTTGCTTTTAATTTCTTTTCAATCTTATTTAAGCAAATTGTTTCTTGTCATTTTTAATCAAAACAATATAAAGACACTTATTATTTGATAGTTTTCATTATTGAATGTTCTTCACCACCTTCCCTTCCCGTACAACTCTAACTCCATAGTCTCCAAAAACCGTATTTTGGTTTTTCCTTATTCAACAATAAAATTCATATATTTTCATAACTACAAAAATATAATTTAATGTGACACAAAACAACATGTGACAATTAAGTAAACCTAATTAACAGAAAAATTAAACTACATATCCTCAATTAAAACAAATATAAACTTTTAAATACTTAATCAACCGAAAAAATTTAATAAAATCTCAATTAAAAATATTTTAATTAATCATATATTTAAAAATTAATTAAATTATAAGTTTTTTTTAACGGAGATAATCTAAAAGCAAAGTGAAAATAAGAATTTCGTTATGTAAGTCAAGATTGTTAACAAAATCTTCCAAAACGGGTAAATAAGTGTTTTTTTAGTCTAATGGGTGCTTTGTTATACGCAGAACACACGCGATTTATCGCAGTGATGTGTCAGAACCGCGTAGAAAGTTACGCTTATAACAAACTTTAATTACATTACCAACGAAGTGGTGTTTGTGGGTCACATAAAATCTTCCAAACTTCTTGATGTGATAAGATTTTGATCTTGGTTTCCTATTGTTTTATGTGAAGTTATATAGTAAACATTTTAACTAAAAATTTATTTAAACTAGTAATTTTTACTATTTTCAATTTAGATAATGGTATTTTTTTTTTAGACTTTATTAATTTAAAGGAACATATTTAATTTTAGTGTTTAATATATTACTCTGAAAACTAAAACTTATATATATAGTTATAGTAATTTTATTATTTTGATTAAAAATATATAAATAAAATTTAACCATTTTTTATTTTTATTTTTTCTGATAAAAACTTTGAAATTTAAGAAAAAAAATACATTTCAATTGAAAAAATAGAGTAATTACACGAACTAAGAAAGATCAATTAAAATCACTTAATTTAGAAACCAATATTTGTAAATAATTCATGTAACTTAAAAGCAATATAACATAAATTTAAAAAAAAAATTGCAGAATGAAAATTGTATACAAATAGATTATCAATAACGGTCACATGATGTTAAATGATTTGAAAAATAAATATAAATCTAAATACCACATAGTAGAAAGAAATTAAATATGAAGTAAAGTATGCTAAAAGACTTTATAAAAAAAATCTAAAATATAAATGAACGTTAGAATTATCTCTATCTGGTTTTAAAGTTTTAATAGTAATAAATGATATTAAATTTTGATGTGCTAATTATACATATTGTGAGTGTGTTGATCAGAAAATTAATAAGATCACATGTAAAAATATATAAACATGTTAGATGTTTTAATCTTTTCTACTTTGTATGATTTCAAGACGAATTTTATTAAAAACTTATTATAAAAAAAGACCAGCTTTATTATAAAAGAATACAATTTCAAGTTAACTCGTTCGGTTTTAAAAATTTTCTTATATAAAATGAAGAGAGTTTGCTTAAAAAAAAAACTTGATAAAGAAAAAAAAAAGAGTTTAAAGGAATAAAAACAATAAATATGACAAAGAAAAATAAAAAATAAAATAAAATAAAGATTCAAAAGAGTCTAATTAGAGAAAGACTCAAAGTTTTAGAAGATGAAATTATATAACTTATATATAAGTATCTTAGTGTGAAAAGTTAAAACTTTATATTTAAAACCTTAGGGAATCATGAATGAATTATAGAGTTATAAGTGTTTTTTTGGAGCTTTTAAACTACCACATGTCACTTTCATGTACACTAGGATAGTTTGACTCTTCCACTTAATCCTTTACCCTTCAAGCATTTAAGAGTCTTCTTTTGTCTGTCTAAACTCCCTTAAGGACAATCTATCTCCATTCTTCTCAAGTTATTATTGTTTTTCACATATAATCATTATATCTACTAATGGACGAAGGTCCAAGCAAGGTCTAATCATTAGATCCATGACCAAACACATTGAAGCTTAGGAAGAGTCAAAGACACCAACAGACATCAAGATGTTGACAGCCCTAAACTTTAGTGGAAAATTATAAAAATGTTGTGGAAGATTTTCCTTTGTAAAAATATTGTAGAACATATTTCTCCTTTGTAAAAATAAATCCTAGGTGCCTTGGGATTTGTAAAGGCACCTAGGTTAGGTTTTTAGAAGCATCTAGAAGTTATGTCGTGTGGCGCCTTCTCATTAGAGAAGAATGAGGCACTAGGGTTTGGGAGAAGCTTGCTCCACAAGCTAGGTTACCCTAACCCTAGTTTCTCCTACACACTACTTAGGTAGCTTGTAAGGCAAGCTAGGGTTTGGAGAAGCTTGCTCCACAAGCTAGGTTACCCTAACCCTAACTTCTCCTACACACTACTTAGGTAGCTTGCAAGGTAAGCTAGGGTTTCTAACCCTAGCTTCTCCTACACACTACATTAGCTTGCTATAGAAGTTACTAGTTTTTTCTTCTTCTATAAATAAGAGGTTTAGGAACCTCCATTGTAGACTTGATTTGTGTAAAGAAATGCTGTCAAATTTTCAGCACATTGCCTCAAGTTTCACATTGAGTTTCTTCTCTTAGAAGCTAGGAACTCTCTCTCTTAAAGGTTGGCCCAACCTCCTTCAAGGCTTTCACCATCTACTTCACCATCAACCTCCTTCCTTCCTTGCATTTCCATGGCTTCCGCATCATGAGGATTTTCATCCACTTCTTCTATTTGGTGCTTCAAGGTTTCATTATGCTCAACTTTCATTGAAGCTTGCGCAAGAAGCTAAGGTACCTAGGAGCTCCTCCATCATCTACCTATATTCAAGAAAGTGTCAGCACTCTCTAATTTTAGGGATTAACGTGTTAAACTTAGTTAAGTGAATTGATTATTGATTTGTAAAGTTAACTCCATTTTCTTGCCAATTTCACTCCTTAGGCCAAGCTCTTCATCTATAAAATGAAGTCCCCTCCATCTATAATCTCACCCTTTAATTTGAATAAAAGTATCTTTGTGAGTTCAAATTTGAGAGTTTCAAGAATTATAATATCTTGCTTTAGTTCTTATCTTGAGAAAAAAAATCTCAAAATGTAAATTTTCATGTAATTATCCTTTGGTTCTCAAATTGAAGGTGACATGTTCTTTTGGATTCTCTTTCCTTAATCCAATTTTGCTTTCATTTATTTATTTGTTTTTATTTTTATTGTGAATTCTAGTTAATACCAAAGTGAGTTTCTCCTTTTGTTTACATGCTTTTGTCATTGATACTCAACCTTTAATGGGTTTTGAGTTTATATATACATCTTGAATTGATCAAAGATCATATCAATTTCTTAAGTTTTGCATAAGACCTTCATGTGTTAACATTGTCTTAACTCATCATAAAAGAACTTAAAACTGGTTCTGTGTTCAATTGACATACTCTAAAATATGGTATCAAGGATCATAAGACTTAATGACTACTTAGATAAATCATATCTTGTCATAACCAATAATTTGTAGACAATCCAAACAAACATTAAAGAATAATTGAAAAAAAGAAGAATATAATATAAAATATATAAGCAAGTTCTTTTTATCCAAATTGATTAAATTAAAATTACTAATGTTTGTTTTATCTTTTTTTATATAAATCTATTAGCTTAAATTATAAAAGAATAATATTTAAAATATTTTACCCAATAATACATTAAAGAAATAAAATAAGATTTAAAGGAAACAAATTTAAATAAATAATTAAATATGAAACAATATATCATATGGAATACCTTTAAACAAAAACAAAATAAATAAATCAATTAATATAAGTCGCAACCGGATCACGACAGGGCGATATAAAATTAATTTTTAAAAAATATTTAAATTTGAGAATTGGAGTCATCACTATAGTTTATTATGAAAAACTATAAAAAAACTTAAAAATAAAATGCCTACGAACCAGATTCAAGATTCGGGAGTCGGTTACGTGTGAAGAAAGTATTAACACTGCACAACACTTGTCCTAAGACGGTTCCTTTAATCAAATGAGTAGAAATAAGTATGGTTTTACAAAATGTCATATTTACCAAATAATAACAATAGTAATATCAATAAAAATAAATAAAATAACAAAACAAACAAATATTAAGAAAAAATAACAAATAAATAAATAAGAAAAAAAATATGCTAATAAACATAATACAAATAAATAACAATTATGCAAATAAAAATAATAAGGAAAAATAAGACAAATAAGCATATATTATTTTATTTTTTGGACCCAACAAGGATTATCCTTGGTCTTATGTATTTTCACAACAAAAAATCAGGGTTCACGTAGTTCTAATTTGAAAAATTGTTTGATGATGTTTAGTATTTTAATTTTTGAAAATTTTATGTGTTTTTTATATTTTCACAAATTTATTTGAAAAAAACATTCTTTATTGATTTGTTAAGAACACAAAGAAAAAAAATAATGGTAATAATAAAAAAAAAATGATTTAGGGTTTCTTTTGGAGTGCTCTGATGTGGTTAATATTCTTATTGAGTGCTCTGGTGTTCTTGCTTCCATGATGCATTGAGATTTTGAATTTTAGAAATTTACATTTTACGGATGTTTTAGGATGGGTGAGATAAAGATTGTGACGCAGCAACCACCTGTTCATTTTATTGGCGATTGAGGGTGGATAAGTGCTTAGTGGTTCTATTAAATATTTGTTGTTTTTTGGGGTTTTGAGTTATGTTTGTGTGCTCTAATGTTTTTGCTTCCATGATCTACATTGATTTAGATTTTTTTGTTTTGGGTCTGAAAAACAGCAACCTCTAAGAAGAATTAAACAACAGTACGTGCTTAGAGAGCAGCATCTCTAGTATAACAAAAATAAATTTATAATGCAAATTTATTTACAAGTAATACAAAATACTAATATTCATTATATTGAAAAATTTCAACAGGTCAAAACAAACAAAATAACGACAAACAGGACAATCACATGAGGCTGAGTGATCAAGATATACCAGTTGAAGACCAACTTTAACAAAATTCATCTTTTTCTTCTAATTCAAACCTCGGTCAGTAATTTTGATTTTTTTTCTTTTATAAAATTTATTCAGACCACGTCTCAATTGCTTTGCTAGATAATTCTACTTTAATGCGCTTAATTGAGATATAAATCATGTTTAAATTAATTTTCATGCATTAAAAGATGGCCGCCTCAAAAGACAAGTAAATTACTCAATAAAAAAAGTAAAATAGCACTTTAATAGGAATTTTTGATTTTCTTTTAAAACATTTTTAATGGATTAGTTTAAAATACCTAACATTCATTTTCTTTATTTTTTTTAAATTTTATTTCAAAACTTTAGTCATAAAATAAAAATAAAATCAAAACTTTTTTTATATTTTAAAATGACAAAAGTATGATAAAACATATTTTTTAATTTTTTAATTTTTTTTAATTTTAAAATAATTTTATTTGTCTGGACGAAATTAAGTATTGTACATAAAAAGTAAAATTGTTGTTCAAAACATATTATCACCTTTTTTTTTTCTTTAACCAAACCAAACAAATGACTATTTCAAATTTTCATTCATTTTCAATATCTTTGTTTTCTATTTCATTTTAATCAATAACCATAATGTTCTTCATTTCTCACTTTTTTTTTTATCTTATTTTCTATTTTATTTACTTTCTTAATTTCTTTCACAACATTCAAATAAAATTTAAATTTCGTTCATACTTTCTCTAGTTTTCAAATATTCATCTTTTTTATTTTTTAAATAATCTTCATTATTTCATTTAAAAATACATTGACTAGAATTTAAATAAAATTTTTAGAAGTTAAAATTTTAATCTAAAAAAAGAAAGAATTTTTAAAAAAATAACGATGGAATTATATATTAAATATCATTAAATTAATTATCACTAAATTATAAATTGTATTCATAAAATATTAAAATCATATTTTATAAAAAGTATTATTTCAATATAAAAGTAAAAATACACTGAATGCATATTATAACAATAAAATCCATCATATATATATATATATATATATATATATATATATATATTATTTATTATTATTATTATTACGTGTTGAAAACGGACATTCCGTGTCTCAATAATAATATTAATAGTGGTGGTTTTGTTAGATAAATATATAAGTGATTTGTAGTGTCTTATGTTATTAAAATATAAAGTTACTTTTAATATTTAGATATATTTTTTAATTTTTTTTAATTTTAGAATATAATTAATAATAAAATAGAAATATAAAATGTGTATAATAGAGTAGAATTTCTTTATATATCATTATTATACAATAAATATATAACTAAACATAAAAATATGATTAGAAAAAGAAATTAATGTTATCTTATAATTTTAAATAACAATTTAATTTTATAGATGTAGATGAAAATAATTTCATATTATCTACTATTTGAAAACTATATTTTATATAAATTTTATAAATTAATTAGAAATTATTTTATGTTCATAACTAATTAAAGGTTATTTTCTTCATTTCTATGGGAAAATTTAATTACATAGTTCATTGTAATTAAAGAATAGTTAATTTAATTTAGATTTTTTGTAAACCAGTATACTATTAAGAGCAGCAGTTAAGAGATTTTAAAGAACATATTTAGAAACGTATAGAAGAATATATTTTTATTCATTTTAATAAAAAGTTATTTTAATTATTTAACTAGTTTCAAACAGGGTTAACATTTTTCTTCAGTTTATATGTTACCATAAATATACCCTAATTTTTATTTGAAAACTACTGTTGTCATTAATATTTTTTTCCTTCCAAATATTTGTTAATATAATTTCTCACCAATTTTAATTAAAGTATTTTAGTCAAAGAACAATCAATACAATGAATGTTATGAGCTGGTCTTATAAAAGAATAAATCTTATTTTAATTTAAATTTTATAAATAAAACACAAAGAAAATATCTCATATATGTAATTATAAAAATACACAAATTCATTTTGCATAATAAATTTAATAAGTAATAATGTAATATTTTATAATATTGATTTATTCTAAATAATTTATTCAGACAAACAGAAATCACAAAGTATTTTTTTTAAAAATAAATAAATAAAAATGTTAAATAGTAAATAATTTTATTTCTTTTTCTATGATAAAAAGCTACTATTGTCCTCACTAATAAATTACAAGTAACTAGTAATTAATTAACAAAAACAAAAATATATGACATATACTCAACAAAATCCAATTACAATATGACATATACGATTTTTTTTTTATCACAGTGAAAGAACTGAGTAAAAATAAATTAAAAAAAGGTTAAATTATTTCTGAACTGAAGTACGTATAAAGCTTAAAAACCCAAGCGAAGTTCATTTCTCCAATCTCAACCTCAACGCTGAACGCAGAAAGGGGAAAAGGGGATTAGGGTTTTGGAAGCAGCAAGCGATTATGGAATTCACAGCGGAGAAGGAATCAGAGAGCAACAGCGCCAATAACCCCGAAAACGCTCATCAAACGTTAGATTCTTCTTCTCAATTGGCGTCGGCGCTTGATTCAAACAGCAAAGAAACGGAAGAACGACAATCTCGTGAACTCAAAGCCGGTCTTCACCCTCTGAAGGTTTTTTTTTTCCCTCACTTTCATTTTTGGTTTCTTCGCAACTGAATCGCTCTTAACGCTATCGAAAAATCTTATTGGTGAAACTTCAATTTTTAGTAGAGAACGAGATCAAAAGTATATGGAGAACTGCATCAAGTTTTGTCTGTTATTATGCGATTGTTCCACATAAATTATGTTATTTTGACTCTTAGTGGTTTTTTTAAGACATGATGAGGTGCTGTGTAATGGCTTAATTAGAAGTTTTGGTTTGTAGGTGTTTGTTTGTTTTTGGCCGAAGAGTAGGATAACGAAATTAAAATTCTGGATTGATTTTTTTGTTTGTTTTGTGTAACGGTAGCATGCTTTGATTTATCAGTATGTATTCAGGTATCTTTCAATTTGACGTTGGGAGTTTTCTAGATTGGGAAGAGTTGATTAAAAGCTGTGTTGGGTGTTTCTTTTTTGAAGCAGTTATATCAGAGACGGTTATGCAGTTTGAATTGGATTCAGGGTCTTGATTTTACATGCTTGTTGATTATTTGTCGAAGTTATGTTTGTTTAGCTCTATCCTTTCTCCTCCTTGGAGGCTGTTAGTGCTACTTGACATTTTTGGTTGTTGATATAGTTTGTGTTTGTGGTGATTTCTGTGAGCAGCACAAATTTGTCTTTTGGTACACTCGTCGAACACCTGGAGTTCGAAATCAGACATCATACGAAGACAACATAAAGAAAATTGTTGAATTTAGTACGGTGAGGTCTTTGCTTTGTTTAGATTTCTAGTTAAATATTAGTTCATACTTCATCACATATTTCCTTACTTTTGTGATTATATGATTTTATGTTAATAGGTTGAAGGATTTTGGGTCTGCTATTGCCATCTTGCTCGTCCTGCTTCTTTGCCTAGTCCCACAGATTTGCATCTTTTCAAGGAAGGAATTCGTCCTTTATGGGAGGTATATACTTAAAATTCGTAGCTGAAGTTGCATTTTCTTGCTGATTGAGAATTTATAAGCTCTTCTATTCTTTTGAGAGGATGGGGGAAGGAAAGGGTAAGTGTGTGTGAGATATGTCTTAATTTTCGCTGACACCATTTTTTTTTTTCTGAAGGACTCTGCTAACTGCAATGGTGGTAAGTGGATTATACGATTCAAAAAGGTTGTCTCAGGTCGTTTTTGGGAGGACCTGGTAAGTGCAAATATTTTCATCTGTGATATTTTGTAACTTGATAAATATCTGGAATGATTGTGGAAAATAATAACTCCTTAATTTATCGAGTGATTATTTAAATTTGTACCTGCTGCATCAAATAGTTTCACTGAAGATTTGGTTTTTTGATAGATCCTAATGACATGGTTTGATACATGTAGTTGATCCCACTCAATAGTATAAGTCTTGGTTGTGGTTGTTGATATCTAAATTTTCCATAGAAATTAGAGTTATGTTAGTAACACAATGAAAACACTCATTTTAACACTTGATTAAATTTATTGAAAACTACAAAAGTATGGGTGAGACTCATTAAATAAGAAGTGAGACATACCAAAATTTGTGATTTCCTATAAATATCAGCCTATAATAGAGTGTGTATTGCTAGCATTTTTCTTAAAATTTTACAATATTCAGGTCATTGAAACGATTTATGGACCTCAAATATTTTTTTTGTTGATTTTCACCTCTGAAACTGAAAACAGAAGCCTGGGTTTTGATTCCAACTTAGAAGTTAAAAAATTGTCTCCATTTGTAAAGCATGCTTCCGCAGGGTTGTTCACCGTGCATTCATTTGAGGTTGCCAAGATTTAAGGCAACAAATTTGTTTGGGGATAGGGAAATGTTTTTGAAGCCTCTGTCAGCAGTTTGTTTTTTAAAAACTGAATGATGAAAAAAAAAACTTGTTTTCTTAAGTTCAAGGATTGAATTCTTCTAGTTCTTGCTAGGTCTGGGGCTGACACAAGTATGAACTACATACTGGATCCAGTGGACCTATATTTCTTGTGGGGAAGATCTGTGATATTGAATGTAGTTTTAACCAATTTCTGCTTTTGTCTTCAGAGAATCATTTACCAAAATGGCTGCCCTCAATAAATTTCTTTAGCATTGTTTTTCCCCTCACTTTGTTGTGTGATATAACTATTGAGCTCTTCAATTTTTCTGGGGGTTCATATGTTTAGCCTAACCCTATGTGCAAAATGAGATCCAATAGAAGGCGACCAATTTATTTTTGGACTCAATAGATTGAATCCTATTCCTTTAGAAACCTCAGGGAGTGGGGCTACCTGGTTTTGTTGCTCTAATAATTTTCATCCATGGTTCTTATAGTTGAATAATGTTGAGTAGCTAAGGCTTGGATTATTTCTACTAATTATTTGAATTTGCGAAAACTACATTTTGTATATTTTCCACATCATTAATATAAACAGTATATAATGACAACTTAACAAATAATACGCCCTTTATTTGGTTTACACATTATTTTATTGATCTGAGCTCTTCTCTTACACTTTTGTAAATTTTAATGATGACAAACTATTGACCAGCTAACTTACCATTTGGAATCTCTTGGTGAAATTGATTTCATGATCTATACCATCGATTGCAATTATATTTCTTCTTCCATACTTAGAGACTTAATTTTTAATATTATTACATGGCTAAGTGCAGGTTCTTGCCTTAGTGGGTGACCAGTTGGATTATGGGGATAACATATGTGGTGCAGTACTAAGCATTCGTTTCAATGAGGATATATTGAGTGTTTGGAATCGCAATGCTTCAGACCATCAGGTTGGCATTTTAGCTGAGCCTATTTGTATATATACATTATACATTCATGCGTGTCCTTAGTATTGTTCCTGCTTCCTCATTACAGGCTGTAATGGCCCTGAGAGATTCAATCAAACGTCACTTGAAGCTTCCTCACAGCTATGTTATGGAGTACAAACCCCATGACGCCTCCCTGCGAGACAATTCATCCTACAGGAACACTTGGTTGAGAGGCTAGATGTCCAACCGTGTTCTCGACGGAGTCCCAGCAGTGGAAGCTATATTGCATACTCTTGCAGCTTCCATTCAGCCAGTTGAATCATTGACTGCAGTCAGTGATGGTGGTTGGTGTTCCAGGACTGGTTTTTCTCTTTTGAATTCAATGTACGACAAATACATTGCTACTTACTTTAATAGAGATTCATTTGGTTACTTGGGGTTAACTCTAATTCTGTGTAATGTGTCTCCTAGTTTCTAGTTTCTGTAAATAAACTTGTTTGTGTTGCTTTTCACCTCATGGCCTCTCTTCCATATGATAGATGATAGAGTACTCCAGTGATGCATTTTTACATAAAGGAATTAATCCTTTAAACTGAAGAAGTGTACCAGGGGTTTCTGAAATTCTAAAAAATGCTACATACTTCTGCATTACCAATTGGTTGTGATTTTATTTAATGAAATTGATTAAAATGATTGCGGTTTTATATTAAAACAATACCTTGTAACTAAATTGAGTTTAGGTGCATTTGAATTTGGTTTTAAAATATTATTTTGGCATATAAACAAAGCCTTCGTAGGTTATAAAAGAATATGAAATAGTATGAATTAGATTTTCATAAAATGGTTTGTGTAATTAATATTCCTTAGTTGATAAATTTACACCGTAAAAGTTTAATAGTGTGTTTGAAAGAGAATCTTTAAATGGTAATTTAGTTTTATAGAGGGGATGGTTTGGTTTATGATAAAATGTATGTAGATGGTGTTTTAAAATAATTATTTATGAGACTAATTTTATTATTTAAGAAATTTAAAATTTGTAAAATGTAAAATTTTAATATTTTTTGTATTCTACCGTTCTTTAAATTTGTTTTATTTTTATATTCTTTTTAAAATTGGTCTTAGTTGGGATGTTGAATTGATTTTAATTGAGATACTGTTTACTTATCTCTATTATTTTTCAGTAGATGTTATATCATTTGAGTTGTTTTTCTCCATCAAACATTAACATAACTATTTATATCAAGACGAGTTAAAATTCTTCTAACAACTAATAAAATTATTTTTCAATCGATGTTAAAATATTTTTATTTCATGTTCATAGTTATTTTTAATTGACATTATTAAGATTATTTATTTGTCAATGTAAGTTATAATTATTTCTTCAAGATTTTTTTCGATTAATATTGGTGAAATTATTTTTGGATAGATGCCAATAATTTTTAATTTGTTGTAGTCTTTAGTAGTTATTTTATATAGATGTTGTAAATATATTATTATTTACATAAACTCCGATCCAAACAAAAAATTAAGTTTAATAAATTTAAACTAAATTATCATATCCAAAAATTTGAAAAATAAAATAATTTAAGATAAAAGCAATTCAAATTCAATTTATTTTAATTTTCTGAAAATTATGAAGTTTCTTTTATCAAAACGCATGGTAAAATATTTGAAACAATTTATTGATTTATAAAATTTGAAAGGATTTTACGGAATTTTTTTATAATATATGTAAAGTAAAATTGACAAAAAGGAAAAATGAGAAATGATAAATTTTGGATGTGTAAAGTAAAATTATTATATTTTTTAAAAATTTAACAGTTAATAGATTTTATTTTGTTGTAATAATTAGACTCAATTAATTTAGTGTCTTCTCCTGTTAAATCACAAAATTGATCTTTAATTGAAATGGTTTGAAAATGGGTCAAAACAGTAAAAAAAGAGTCAGTTCACAGCAGGTCAATGACATATTTTTTTTTTAAATAAAAATTACTAATAAAATGTTATAATAAATTTTTTCCTTAAAATAAAAATGTACATTATTTGTCATTTTCTTTTCAAAAAGCTTGTTATTGTTAAAAGGTCTTATTATATATTGTTGAACCTTAAATCTAAATATTTTTTTTATATTTAACTTTTATGTATTTCGTATGTCTAAACTTTATAAAAGATATGTCATTTTTAGTTCTTAGTATCAATATGATATTAAATTTGTATGTTAAAAGTTTATAAAATAGGTTAGTTCATAGTATCATTAAGTTATGATATTATGTTTCTTCCCTAGAACTAGTGTCATTTAGTTATGTTTTCAATACATAAGAAATCTTGTCAATTGTTCCATCTTTCTAAGATTGATGTTCTTTGTAGTTCTTGAACATGGTTGGAACCACGTTGATAGTGGCAAACTTGGGGTAGCATGTGTGACAGTTGCAGTAGGAAGGAAGCAGAGTTTGATTACTTTGAGTCACAAGATCCAAGTCACTGGATTGATGCTCGTGGTTTTCATTTTGAAGGTTTGGTGCACAATAAAGGAAACTTCACTGACGAAGTCTTCACCGTTATGTACAATTTCAATAAGATCTAACAAATTTGTTCTCCATCACATGGGGTTGATTGAAAAAAATGGTGAAGTGGGTCTACCAGTATGGACTTCCAAATCGTAAGATTTGAGAAGGTAATACTAAAAAAACACATTCTACCACAGGATATCATTACGGTTAAGAGAGAATCGTAATTAAAAACAATACGTTGACATTTTTGAAATTAAGTACAATCATATCGTTGTAGTTGGTGGAAGAACCGCGATAGTATTCCAGAACAACGATGATATGTAGAATACCAACACGATTTTCTTTACAATCGTGCTAACATGTCCAATACCAGCTTTTTTTTAGTCATTTTTTTCGCACTCTGGGTATTTCTTATCGCGGTTCCTTAAGAACCGTGATGATATATTATATAACCGCGATGATATCTTCAATACTTTTATCGTGGTTGGATCTATTGCGGTTCCAAAACTACAATTGTAAATCTTGTATAACTACGATTAAATATGTTTTTTCTAGTGGTAAGAAGGGAGAACCACAAGCTGGACCACAAGAAAAGTCTCTCACTCCTTTTGAATAGTCCTTGCTAATTAGATATGATTTACAATTAGAAAGGGACTGCGAAGGTCATTATGATATCTGCTTAGACAAAATTGATGAAAAAATTCTAAACATCCAAAGGCGTTTAGTTTAAAAAACATCACCTTGATCTGTTTTTACTTTGTTGCTTTGTTCTTCTCGTTTGGCTTTCATTATGCTCATAAATGAGTGCATGTATTATTGATCCTTTGTTATTATTAAAACGTTACCATGTGCTTATATTTCCCCTCTTGTTCTTTTTTATATGTCCAAAGGGATAAAATTATTTTGTTATTATTATGGATATCACATCACATAAAACTTTATAGATTTAAATTTTCATCGTAAAAAGAGGGAGATTATTGATAAATGATCCTAAAGAAAAAATAATTATGAAGTGTTGTTATGATTTTATGTGTTATGACTTTTTGTACACTTAGATTTCTGATGTTTTATGTGGTAACTTTCTACATAGTTTGATACTATTTTGATAAGTTTTCTAGAAGATTATACATATTTAATGATTATATTTTAATATATAAAATATATTTATAGTATAATATTTAAGATAGTGACACAATCTCAATAAGATTTTTAAAACTGGTAATAAATTCATTGAGCATCAAACCAAAATAAAATTCTTGGTATCTTTCTTTCTTATCATTTCCAATATTGTGTGTTCTTTCTGTATCTTCTAGAATGCAATCGACTTAAAGTTCTGTCCTCTTAATTCTTAACTACGTGTTGTAACAAAATTTATGAGATTATATTAATTTAATAAAAAGTTTTCTTTTTAAACAAAACAACAATTCAACCATCTCTCTTGCTATACGACCACTTTGATAGTTGCTTTCTTTCTCCTCTTAACAAATTTTCAATATTTTAATAATATCTTTGTATTTTTATTTTAAATTTTATGTATTAAACAATTATTCTTCTTTTCATATTTAAAAAATATCTCTGTCATATTTTATTTATTTTTTAACAATAATAAAAAAATATTAAATTCTGTTAAGATATTTACAATTTAATAAGGTTAATTTTAAAAATTCAGTTTAATACATTATTTTAAAATATTTATTTTTTTATAACTAATTTAATGTTGTTTAAAAAAATATATAAATATTTTTTAATATTTATTAGATTTTGTTTATTATCTATCAAGAAAGTTTGTTAATATTTATTAAAATATAGAAAAATTAATAATTTTTTACTTGATTATATTTATTTTATAAGTGACTTAATATGAGAGAGAAAAAAATTATTTAATAAATAAATTTTAAAATAAAAATAATAAAAATATTATTGATATATTGAAAATTTATTAAGTGCAAAAAAATTTTGTATCGAGGAGGAAGCAACTGCCTCACCTTTTAAAAAAATAATAATACCCTTTGCTAAATTGAAAATTTATTTTCAGTTAACTTTCTTTTTATTCTTAATGTAAAATAATGGCGAAGAGCAATACAAAAAAAAAATACTTTCTGAATGAAAGTAATATAATTAAATGATGCTAACTAACTATTTTTCTTATCAAGCTCTTCATGATTTTCAATCATACAACATATCAAAGGGAATATATGTAATAAACATCACAATCATAGCAAGTCCACTAACCCTCACTAATTAGAGCAGGGAAATAAGTACCAAACTAAAAATGTAGCAGCAGTTCAATTAATCATGAGAGTTGCCTTAACAATAGTTACAGCTTAATTGTAATTTCACACAAAAGTCAAAGTACATTCTATAAGCCATTTGGGGATACATCATCTATAGGCAAACTATCCTAAACAGATGACTGGAGCCCAATGATACCTGAACAATAATTAGCCTTTGTCAGGTTTCAACATACAAAGCAATAAACAGCAGAGTATATAAAATCAAACTGAATACTATGATGTTATGAGTTTAAGCAATCATATTTAAAGTATGTTTAAATAAGCTTCTTAGTAAACACCAATAAGAGAAAAAAATAAAAACAAACTTCTCCACAAACTAGGTTTAGCATATACATACGCTAATTTATAGAAACATTCTAACTCCACCAAAAACTTATTTTTAATTCATGCATAAGTTATTTTAACTTATGTCACATTTCTTTTTTGATTTTCTTCTCCTATAAATGTTTGATAAGTTTATCCAACAAATCCTAGGTGACTTTCACAATCTGTACATAAGAATGCTATATTTACCATCACTTCATAGATTGTAACTTATCATAGTATGACTCGAAGTTTTTATTATTTTGATTAAGAGTGTGTTTCAAAACTCCTGCCTATTTAATAGTTTGACAAGAAAAACAATTATACCAGAGGCACCAAGCCACTAGCATGCAATGAAGTAAAACTCGTGGAAAATATTATAATTTGTTACTGTCCAGAAACAATATGAAGAAAAGTGAGTATTACCACATGCTATTCTTGCACCTGCATTCCCAGTAGTCTTGCTAAGCTCATGCCCACCTGTTTCATAATAGACCAAAAGTCAAAAACTAAAAAAAGGTGATTAGTTACAAAATCAAAACAGTGAAGCCATGGTCTTGATCAAGAGCTTTTAGTCCATCCAGAAGTCTAGAAATTCAAACAAGGTAAAGAAAAAAAAAAATCAAAAATCATATGTCCATTCTCTAGCCATTTGCTCAAACAAAGCCAGATTTCATATCACTAGAGACCTTAAAGGGGAACCCGCAAGGACTCATCTGAAGACTACAAAAGCATAATAACGAAAAATTTATTGGAAAATCTGAACACCAATACTAGGTAGTAGCTAGCTTTGGTTACTGTCTTCTTTATTTCTTATTATTTTTCAAGACTAAATGATACATACATAAAAATTCGTCCAACTCTTGTTTTGCAGGACAAGAAGTCACTTACTTCATATAGGCATAATTCCAAAAGAAACCTTCAGCTTTTACGAATGTAGTGGATCAAGAGAAACAAATCTACAGTAATGGACAGTCCGCGAACAGGACAGGACAGGAATTTAACTTTAAGTTCTCACTCAGAATGACCCAAACTTCTCGAGCTCCATCACATTTTGGAAAAAACTGAGTTAATGAATTAAAAATTCGTTGATATACCCATGAATCCCAATGTCAAACTGCAACCTAATCAGGGAAAGCCTCTCTCAGATCGTGAGAAGTATAGAATATTAGTTGGAAAGTTGAACTATCTTATAGTTACTTATCCTGACATTTCTTTTGCAGTCAGTCTGGTGAGTCAATTTTTTAATTCTCCATGCGTAGATCATTGGCATGTGGTCATTTGTATATTGAAGTACATTAAAGGTTCTCTTGGAAAAGGTTTGTTATATTGACACAATAATCATACTAACGTTGTATGTTATTCAGATGCCTATTGGGCAGGATCTCCTTTTGATAGGAGATCAACTTCTGGATATTATGTGTTCATTGATGATAATTTGATCTTTTAGAAGAACAAAAAACAAAATGTTGTGGTAAGATCTAGTGCAAAAGAAGAATGTAAAGCTATGACCTCAACAACTTGTCAGCTTATCTGGTTTAAACAATAACTAAAAGAACTGCAATTTAGAGAGGTCATTCGAATAACACTTATATTTGACAATCACGTTGCTCTTCATATTAGGTCAAATCCCGTCTTTTATGAAAAGACCAAACATATGGAGATTGATAATCATTTTATTTAAGAAAAGATATCAAGACTGAGTTTGTTAATTCAAATGATCAACTAGCAGATATTTTTACTAAATCTTTACAAAAACCCAAAATTGATTATATTTGTAACAAGTTTGGTACATGCGATTTATATGCACTAGCTTGAGGGGGAGTGCTAGATGTAATGAGCTTAGCCCATATCTTTTGCATTTTTCTCATTTATAAATAAATAACCCTATGTGCTCAATAAACGCAAGAGATTAATCCTATGCCTCTTTTTATTTTATTTACACTAACCATAGAGTTTTGTGACAAAGGAAGTATGTAAACCAACTAACCATACTGTGTGGATCCAAATATCAAGGCCCTTACTCATCTTAGAAGATATTGGGGACTAGTTGGTAAGCTGAATTATGTTACCATCACATGACCAAATACTTAATCTGCTGTTTCTATGGTGAGTAAGTTTCTCTAATTTCTTTATGATGCATTGGGATGCAGCCATTTGAATTTTGAGGCATGCAAAGGGGTTCGTTATTAAGAAGAATAATGGTCATTCTTAGGCAGTTGGTTATATAGATGCTGAATGGGTTAGGTTCCCTCTTGATAAATGTTCTCTACCTTGGTATATTTTGATCTTGTTGGAGACCATCTTGGCCTTGGAAAAGTAAGAGATTTGAGGTTTTGGCTATATTTAGTGCAGAAGTAGTTACATGTAAGCTAATACATGTAAGCTAATACGGATTAAACAACTAATTCAAGAACTAAAGTTTGTAGAGATCTCTTAAATGAAGCTATTTGACCTCTGCAATGCCTCTTATCCTGTTTTATGAAAGAAGCAACCATATTGGTGTGTCATTTCATTAGAGAAAAGGCACCCTCTACTAACTACATGAGCCCCAATATGACCAGCCAACGGACATCCTCACCAAGTCCCTTAGGGTTCCTCATATTATGTTCATTCGTAACAAGCTGGGTGCAGACAATTTGTATTCTCTAACTTGAGTGGAACTGTTTAAATATTTATCTTAAGTTTCTAAAATTTAGGAAAATATTATGCAGCCTACCCACATATGGTACCATTTTTCATATTAAGAAATGATAGAACACTTTTGAAGAACTCTATCAAGTCTCTCATTATTTTAAACTTGTATCATGTTAGTTACTTTTATTTCTCAATTTAGTTTCTTAAAACGACAGACTAAACACGGATTTGTAAATTTAAGGACTAATTCATCATTCATATCAATAAATTCAAAGATTAAACTCATAGTAATGGATGGGTTCTAGGGAGATGCCTAATTAATTGCCTTGAATATTACGCGAAACCACAAAAAAAATTCAACAAACATAAGAAAGGCATAATTTTTAGACTACCTAACTACTTGGATGTAGCTTTTACACACAAGAACATGCACATATATGTACAGATAAGATGGCAAAGCAGAAGTAAACTAGGATGCCTACAAAGAGCACAACAGAAAATATATTACCGATTGAAGGAGCATAGCTATTTGAAGCACAACATTTGATAGTCACTTGGTCAGCAAATAATTAATCTTAAGGACTTCAGATTACCATATAAAAAAAATTGTAATATAAAATAAAATAAATATGAAGCCATGCTAATGGGTGTATAAAAATAAGGGTGTATTTTAAATAGAACGGCATCAACCTGAGCCACACAAGTATTTCATACATTCAGCTTATAATATCAAGCATGAAGGGAACTGAATACCAATTTCTATCATAGGGAAATTACTTCAATGAGATTACAATACAAAACCACATGACCGGGGGAAAGAAAAGCTAGAACTTAAAGTTGGAACAAGAAGAAATCTAGTAAGTTTTGTGGCCAAATTTTAAAATCTTACCCTTTCCAAGATCATCAGGATCAGCATGCACAACGACAGCCCTCCCAATTATGGAATGAACTCCAGTTAGTGGAATCTACATATTGAAAGTGAGAAAGGGGAAATAAAGTGTTATAGTTCCAATTAAATTATATTAAAATTTCATAAACAAGAATATCAACTGAATGAAAACAATACAAAGGAAAACCAACATTGCAGAATGCAAGTGCATTTGAACATGTGATTGATTTAATTGTGCAGAGGGGTAAATCAAATCGCATGAAATGATTCTCAAAAAGAACAAGGAGAACAAATTACGAAAGTAACATTGAGTAACACCCAACAAAACCCAAATTTAAATTCTTTACCTGTGTATCTCTAATAGAAATCTCAGCAACTCCTGCAAAACAGAAAGCCCTTTGGAAATTTCCCAGCAGACAATTCGTGAAAACTAGTCAGAAATACCAAAATGAATATGAAAAATAAAGCAGATAATACCATCCTGGCCTGCAACAATGTTGCCCAAATCACCAGCATGACGCTCATCATCTGAAGGAGCCCCATGATCCTTCTTCAACGGATTGAAATGAGGACCTGATGGAAACAAGCCAAAGCTAAAATTTACCAGAAAGTTGCATGTTTAGCTTATAGACTATTTCAAAGAAAAAAATGACTTCATTTTCATAAGTTGAAGTTAATATCACATTGCCAACAAAACATAAATGACTCTATATATAACTTGCAAAGTAATCATTACAAAAGTTAACATCTTTTAATTATACAACAATCCATGATTGGATTTCAATGTAAAAAACATCTTAAGACTCCGTATTCCAATTAAACTCTTTTTTCTTTCTTTCTTCTAGTAAGTTCAACAATTGAATTATAACCCAATTACACACAGACCAAAAGATAAACAATGATGAAGAGATGAGAGAACCAGTGGAGTTGCAGCCATTGGTAGTGTCACCAAAAGCATGAATATGGAAGCCATGAAAACCTGGGGACAACCCTGCTATTCTCCCTGTGACATGGGTGGTCCCTACACAATCACAATAGAGCACACCAATAAGCAATTCAACATTCCTAAATGAATATATAGTGCAGACTGAGAGAGATGAAGAGAGAAAGAGACCATTGGGGTGCTGAAGAAACTGAAGAGAACCTCTAACGTTGTTGTCTCCGACGATGAGAGCCACTCCTTTCGGGGTTCCGTTTGCAGCTTTCATCTTCTTTTCTGCCTGTTAGGAAAAGAACAATGAAGATAGTGGAAAACACTAATCTCTGTGTGCTCGGATGGTTAAAACAACCACAAAAGGAAAATAAAAGGGAATTAATAAGATATGTCTTTTTACTCGTGAATTGGACTGAATAGAAATATCAGAAAAAGGAAAAACATATATTTATTTTGTTTGGTGCAGACAGAAAAAAGGAATTGGTTAAAACACCGTCCCACGCTACTTACACCAACCCTTTCAGACGAAATCTCGAAATCTTTATTGGATAAATAATTATATTAGACTCTTATTACGTTTTAAATTTTAAATTTAGATATTTAAAATCTAATTATGTCATTTTATAATAAAATATCTTAAATATCTTTTAAAAATAAAAGCCTCATTTTATTTTTATCCACATATAAAATTAAACCGGTATTTAGTTATATACCAACTGAAGTTGTAAAATCATAACTACTCTATATTTATATATATTATTTCGTTCTTAATGTTCTATACCAAAATAAATAAAGGTAATTGTCGTGTTAAAAATTGAAAAACAATACAATTACACTTTGACATGTAATATGTTTTTTTTTGTGTTTAGGTTGTTTAATCCAGAGTTTGTGCATGAGGGACCTGTGAGAAGGAGAGAAGACCACTGACAATGACTCAAAGGATTCCTGTGAATGTGTTTCTATAGGTATTGGAAGTGTCATACCTAGGAAGTTTCCCATATTCAATGTGAACAACTACGATGATTCTTGTCTGAAGATAAATGTTATCTACGAAATTATAAAAATAGGATTTTAAGAACCTTCCAGAAATATCTCCGAGAAACAAAAGAAAATATTTAAGAAATAGAAGATATTGTATAGTTACGGTCGACTTTTGTTACACTAGGGTATTTATAGAATATTTTTTCAGAAAATTTCGAATCCCACAACATCAAAACAAGTGAGATTCTAAAACAAACATGTAAAAATTATGAAAACCGAAGAAAATAATAGTATAGTCTGTTTAAAGTAGTATTAACTCTTATTCATGACTAAACAAGAGACCATTATAAAGTATGTAAACAAATTCAAGTTGGAGTTAATTCGATATAAACATGTGATGAGATCTTGAATGATTTTTTGTTAATAATATTATTTGAACCTTAACTTCTCAATTTGACCATTAGTTGTTGGTATGAAGAAATAGAAAAATCTTAAGACTACAACTAACGAGGAGTTATAAAATTCTTTACACTGTGATTGAGAGAAAAAGTTCTAAAAGGGATGCAAGACAAACTTTGAAAGCTAGAACTAGTCAAAAGAATAGATGTTGAGGTGGCTTGAATAAAAAAGGTAAAGAAAAACTTACAAAAGGTAAAAATGGAGATTTAAATGGCTTCATCTCTTAAGATCATTCTTATTGTAATAGACAATGAACACAAAGAAAAGTTTAGCACTAGAGAAAATAATCAATATAGAGAGAGGAGTTAGAAAGAATCTTGATAAAAGAATGGTGCTTAAGATAAATTTGGCCATTTCTTTTATAAGTGTTGGTAGGGTAGTTATGACAATGGCAAGAATAAATGGTACTTAAGATAAATTTGGCCATTACTTTTATAAGTGTTGGTAGGGTAGTTATCACAATGGCAAGAACAAAGGCAAGAAAAATAAAGAAGCTCATTTGGAACAAGATGATGATGAGTTTGATTTAGATAAAGTATTATTAATGATAACCATAAATAGTCATAAAGATTATTCCTCATGGTATTGTGATATTGATTTCTCAAATCACATGACAAGAAATAGAAGGTGGCTAATAAATCTCAATCCAAATGTAAAAAAATATTAAGGTTTGTTGATAATACCACCATTAATGCAAAAGGAATAGGAAAGGTGATCACCACACAAGGATGGAAAACAATATTTAGGAATAATATGTTATATGTGCTAACAATAAAGACCAATTTACTTTATCAAGGGAAATTGTTGGAAAAAAGTTTTCATCATGCTAATGCAACATAATCATATTGAGATTTATGACTTAAGAAATGGTTGATACTCAAGGCACCCCTGTCCAAGGATAGACCTTCAAAATCAACTTAAATATTGTTAAAATTCAATGTTTATCCACCATGGACACTAAGGAAGAAAGTTGGTTGAGACATTATAGATATGGTCATTTAAACTTTAAGAGATAAACTAAGTAGTAAACAAATAGTGTTTGGTTTGCCATTGGTTAATTTCTCATGGAAAACATGTGAAGGATGCTTGATGAGAGAACAACCATGGAAAGCTCATAAGATCACTGCACATCTTGGTGTCCACTTAGATGTATGTGGTTCTTTTGATACACCATCTCTTAGTGGCAACAAGTATTTTATGAACTTTATAGATGAATTGATTAGAAAGATTTTGTTAGCACCAGGAGACGCTATATTGATTTGATCAAGCCAAACCAATTACAACTAAAGCTGTTGAGTTAATTCGAAGAAACCAGCCAAGTTGACCAAGTCAAGACCAAGTGCTTTCAAGTGAAGATGCATGGAGTTTGCATGAAGATTGAAGTTTTCGGGTCTAGGCTTTAGGTGGTGTTGGTGTGTCTAGACTGAAGTTAAGAACTGTGATGATAAATGTGTTGATCATTGATAAGCTCCACTGTGAAAATTGGCTTTAGCAAGGTTTTAAAAAATCATTAAAATCAGATTTCAAATTTTGTTAAACCGTTTTAACTGTCTTTTAAAATTTAGTCAACTGAGTGTCAAAACAATCGACTAAAGTTTGACAGTTGTCACTACAAATGTTTATATAGCTGGTGCGTTTTCAAAAGAAAAGGAAGAAGAGAATTTTTGAACATACTATTCTGATTGAGTTGAGATTTTACAAGCAAGAGAAAACGCTACCACACCTTTTGAGATCAAGATCAATTTGAAGTTTTCAAAGAATTCATCAAGAACTGAATTTCTACATTCTGCTGGAGCTTGGAAAGTGACTGCACATTTCTACATCATTGATCTGACCTTAGCCTAAGCACTCTATACCTGTTTCCTCTTACATTTATGATCTGTTGTGTAGAGTTGCTTTTGTTAGTTGATTTTTGTGTAAATCTTTCAATTGTATTAAAACTGCTACTATGTTCTTGAATTACTATGGTGTAATTCGTGGTATAGTGAGTATGTACTGGTGGTTTGCCTGCTAAGGGGAGCAGAGTGAGGCGTTTTTGGGTTATACAGTGGATTCTGTATAATTGTGACTTGGTGTAGGTTTCAGCAAGGGTGTTCTTGAAACACAGAGTAGACTCTGTGTGGTTTATTGGTCTGCTGTAGGTTCAGCAATGGTTTGCTATGGGGAGTAGCGTTTGCTTGCTGTGAGCAAGTGTTGTAAACTTGATCAGTTTGATCATTTTTCGTGAATCCTTACTGTGTGTAAGGGACTGGACGTAGCCCGTTTCGTTGGATGAACCAGGATAAAAATCTTTATGTTCTTGAATATTCTTTCTCTATCTTGATCACTGATTCAATTGATTGGTTCACTGTGTGTTATAAACTGTTTTCAGAATCAATAATTGGACTCTATTGGTTTAGGACTTAATCATCTTTTAATAATGGTTTCTTTTATAGAAAGAATTTTATTTTTTGATTGATTCTTAATAATTCAAACTGTTAACTAGATTGAACCTGACCAGTTCATTCTGTGCTGTTAACTTCTTTTTGTTTCAGTGTAGTTAATTAGATTGCTTCTGCAGTTGCATTTGAATCAAGTTTGTCTAAAGCATTTGAATTCTGATAAATCTGTTTGGTTTGTTGCATTGTGCTGTGACTTGATTGAGTTCTGTTTACTGATTCTTTCTATTGCACTGTTCAGTAAAGTCAATAAAGATCCAGTC
>Ga0099825_1002340_pt1 | contig 25138 bp, 13 predicted proteins | sample SiratroredBW_FD_76838 | JGI IMG/M metagenome (GOLD analysis project Ga0099825, IMG submission 76838) | Root nodule microbial communities of legume samples collected from California, USA - Siratro red BW | ecosystem: Host-associated > Plants > Roots > Nodule | place: USA: California | collected... | reverse complement strand
TATAAAAAAAAAAATAAATTAATAAATTTTTGTATATAAATTTAATTATTAAAGGACATTATTTTTACATTTTTTTTTTTTTTCTAATGTTAGGACCAATTTTGACTTATATTATAACCCATGCTTCTAAAAGTTATCCATTAAAATCAGAGACCATTCCTCCAAGTTGGTCAGTCTACAACATATTTCTCAAAATAAGTGATTTGCTTTTGTAGGGTTTTATTTTGAATGGTGATATTTTTGCACCCACCTAATAAAAAACACCTGCTTCACAATTAAAAATAATAATATTTTAATTATGTTTATTTTAATTTTTAAATTAAAATTTTAATACATATTATTATTATTATATTATAAATGGGTGTATTTTTTTTAAGAAAATAATATTTTGACAACCATAACAATCACCTAACAATCTACTTTTAATGATATTATAGTTATTATAAAAATAAAATTTTATATTTATAAAAAAATAAAGAGTAAAATAATAATTATAAAATAATTGGAAAAATTTGTTGGATATCAAAAATCAAAATCCATTTTTTATGTATATCATTTCTTTTATTTTTCGTCCATAAGAAAGAGGTACGTGGGCTAAAAAACATTTGTTTAAATACGGGCCTATTTTTTTAAAACCCACTTACAAAATCCAAGAGCGTATTAGGCTTTTATTTCCTTCACCTCCCAAATTTTAATCTGCACCTATCGAGTGTTTGAAATGTCAGAGTTGCCTTATGATTTTTTAACTTTAATCCTACTTCTTTCTTCCTTTTCCTTTCCCCACGCAGCTGTTTTTCTCCCTTCAGTTTTTATCCACATCTTTTTCTGTTTCACCGTACTTCATATGTTCCTTCTCCTCCACCTATCTGCTTGTGTTTCTGCTGTTACATTGACACCATCAGAAACAATCTTTGTGGCTAACATTGGTCTTAACAGCGATTAAGGTAAGATTTTTTTAAAAATTTCGGAATGGGTACTTCAGAATTTAACCGTTTCAACAAACAAAGCAATAAAATAACAACTTTCCATACCTGAAACTACTTACCCTGACCCTTAGTGACTTTGATAAACCACCACGACCTCCACCAACCCTTGTCGGAATATCTCTTCCAAGGTTCAACAACCACCACAAAACAATGTTTCCACAGAGGAGACCCTTTGGAATAAAAGTTAGATAGACAAAATTGAAATTCCAAAAATTGTGAGGGTACAGCTAGAAATTGATGAGGTGCAGCAAGCAATAACCCGAATATTCTCAGTGGATTTTTAATTCAACGTCAGCCAGAAAAATGTTTGAGGCCTTCAATACGTATGTGAAGAAAACCAAATGGACCAGAAAAAGATAGCATCAACAAAAACATATTACCATTGTTATGTATCTTCATTGCATATAGTGCAATGGAAATACGTTTTCATTACGTAAATAAAAAGCATTTCATTTAAGTATGCAATATATATATATATATATATATTAATTATGTTTTTCAAACTTTTTGAACAAGATTTTCCTACAAGGACTTCTAAGATTAAAAAGATAATAAACAAAGAAATGAATTTAAAAATTTGTCTCTATTTTATATTTTATAATGAGTTTTAGTTTTTTTTTTTTATAAATTGTTTAAATTTTTCTTTTCTAGCATTATATATCTCAATAAAACTTGTGAAGATATAAAAATATTTTTGATTAAGTATTCTTGAAAAGATTTGGATTCAACTTAAAAGGATGCTTTAGAATAACAACCCAATAATAATCAACATCATTATAATTTGGGTTTTGTTATTAACTTAGCTAACCAAATTAACATAACATAATACACTGAATTGTAGAGAAAATTTAGGGATTATGAAATGTTCTATCTTTAAACACTTGGCTAAATCGGTAATAAATAATTCCATATAATTTAAAAAAAAATTCTATTTGGAATTCCTTAATATATGTAGTGGTACATAAGATATAAAAGAATCAAAATTCTATAATTTATATTTGAAAAATATTCCTTAACAAAGCTATAGTATTATTGTAAACATATAAGATTTGACTAACAAAGAATGTGCGACAGAGGATACAGAGAGCATTATTTTTGAATTTAAAAGGATCGGAACAGCACGTAGCCTGATTGGGACTACGAATCAAAGTGTCATGGGCATCTGATGTCAACCTTCTGAAATATAAGTAAAAGAGAGAGTTGTGAAATAATTATACAAGTGGTTCGTTTGGCTTTTCCGTAAGTGAATAGCTCTTGCTTTGCTTACGTTAAGTCCGGAATCCCAATACGCAATTCTTTTTTGCATACCCCTTCTCAGACATTAGGGGACAAACACAAATATTAAACATTATTCTCTTTCCAAAGGAGGACTAGGATCTCAAGACTATAGTATCAGAAACTCAAAACCTAATTTATATGTTTGTAGAAGAAGTGAAAGAAAAGATAAATACTTCATTGTAAAAAGTAAAGTTATACATGCCGATCTCAATTGCAGACAAGCATCCAGAAATAAAGAGAGAAACTACGGATTAAATCCTAAAATAAAGAGTAAACCCCATACTATTTTTGAACTATTTTAAAAATACTTGAGAGTTATTTTCAAGCACCGATACAATTTAACTTGGAACACATATACTCTTGAAAATAGTTAGAGGAGTTAAGATATCTCCAAGCTGAAGATATGAAAATAGTGGAAGAAGTTTTAACATATTTTGGTTGATTTTTTCTCACAGTCTATTTTAATATATTTTGTCATTTTTTTTTTAAACTTGATTGAAATAATTTGAACGACAAATTGAATATAATAATAAAGAAGAGTTGGACAATTAATAAAGAAGAGTTTGACTTTTGTAGTTAACTTTTTATTATTAAGAAAGTATATTAATCATTCTAATTCACAAGTAGTTGTAACCAAAGCTTTATATTTGGCTTCTTAAAAGTGTATGTTACTTCTTATATTTTCAAGATATAGGTGAATTACCGAAATAGATTATGTATTTTGTGACAGATTTTCTTGTGTCAGTACATCGTGTCCAATCTAAATATAAGTTGTTATATCCTTTAAGTTAAGTTTCATTGTTGACAACAAAGAATAATCTTTTTTCAGAAGTGTGTTTTAAATATTGAATAATCCTCGTAACAGCTTGGTGATGTGTATTTGTTGGAGTCGACACAGATTGACTCAGATGATTTACAATATATATGTGATATCAGACCTAGTATTAGTTAAATAAATTAATCTTTCGATAAGCCTTTTTATGAGGAGAAGGATATGAAAAAATTCAACATGTAAGTAACAAGTTTATAATTCAGGAAAGTGATAACACAAAAACAATTTATCGTACCAATATCTTCATGCAAATCTAAAATATGTTTTCTTTGACATAAATATATTCAAATTTTGTTTCTAATAATTTCTAAATCTCTAAAATTTTTAATTAGAAAAATATTATTAAGCAAATTAGTAATACTATTAATTTTAATTATGTTATTTTCAGCTAAGATAATATCATTAACATACATTGAGATAACAGTATCCATTTTAGTTAATATTTTTCAAAAACAAGGAATGATCAGCATTGACAAACATAATCAACTATATAAAAATAGAAAACTAGATAACTTCTCATGGCATCCCATACAAAAGATTTATTTAATTTGCAATTGACATTTATTGCTTGAAATGTCAATTATTAGTAACAACAATAGAAAACAAAACTAATTAATTTAGTTACAAGAGAAAAGATATAAAGAAAATATAGACCTTCTAATTATCTGTATCCTTTAGCAAAGTCTAGCTTTATATCTATTTATGTTACCATAACCTTTCTTTTGATTTTAAATATCATGCAGTGTTGATTTTCTTATTTACTTTCCTTTTGTCTAGTGATGGATTAGTTTTTTATTCTTAAAAATATGTCAAATTAGTTTTTTTTTTCTTAAATAATACTACATTTAGGTATCTTTATATTTTTTAAATTTGTATATAAAGAGCAGTTAGAAGTTCACAGAGGAATTTTCAACAAGAAAGAGTTATAGCAGATAATGTGGAACTGATATTTCGCTTTTGTATGAAGTTGGAACTGAAACAGGCTGGGAACTTTGGGCAAACCTTTAATACAGTATATTCATAGTTTTCATATGTCAATGCATTATATTATGTACTTCCGTGTGTCCATCATAAACTCCGAGCACTTGGGTAGAAGAAGAAAATATAAAACAGAAATGACAAGGTCAACCAATAAAAAGTGTACTAAATTTTGCAAATGGCCAAATACACTCGTGTAAACCAACTGCATCAGTACGATCACCTGCTGCAGCATCACAGTGCCCTTTCAAACTGTTCAAAGGATATCATTTTTTTTTTTGAAAATTCAAATGATATCTCTACCACTTGCTTGCTTCCGCTATTGTTTTTATGCTATAGTTTGGGCATATGGGCCTTTGACTTTCCCCACCATTTATCAAAATTCAATTTGTTTTGATTTCCCATTATTTTATGAAATTGGGCTTTATATAAAGGCTTTGAAGTCAGTGCATCCCCACACATTCTAAGAATATCTTTCCAATTCTTAGCTTTTCCCTTAAGTCCCAACTCGCTGCACTCTTTTGACTTTTCTATCAGAAAAGCTTGTTAGTTGAAACTGAGAGAAAAATGGCAGCACATGGGCTTGTGGTAGCATCACTTCTAATTTTCTGTTTGGCTGGAAGTTGCTATGGGAAGGTTCACTTTTCTTCCCTGAAAAGAACCCTTGATGTCACAGCTTCCCCCAAGCAGGGACAAGGTAAGTAAAAACATCCCTTCTCAGATACCCCCCATGATCAAATCAAGAAAAACTTTACAAGTTGTTAAATTTCACTCCTTTAAGGATTTTACGAATTGGGTTGTGAAATTCACTCTCTTTTATGTTAAACTCAATCTGATGGTGTTAATGATTATACAGTTCTGGAGGGTGGAGCAGACAAAATCACTGTGACATGGGCTCTGAACAAGACCTTACCAGCTGGGACGGACTCTGTCTACAAAACCATAAAGGTGAAGCTGTGCTACGCGCCCATTAGCCAAAAGGACCGCGCGTGGAGAAAGACCGAGGACGATCTCTCCAGGGACAAGACATGCCAGCACAAGATCATGGCCAAACCCTACGACGCTTCCAACAAAACCGTGCAGAGGTTCGAGTGGGTGATCGAGAGGGACGTGCCCAAAGCCACGTACTTCGTACGCGCCTACGCGTATGACTCTAACGACGAGGAAGTGGCTTATGGGCAGACGACGGACGCGAAGAAGAGCAGCAACTTGTTTGAGATCAACTCAATCAGCGGGCGCCACGCGTCCCTTGATATCTGCTCCATTTGCTTCAGTGCTTTCTCCGTGGTGGCTCTCTCTGTGTTCTTCTATATTGAGAAGCGAAAGGGGGCAAAGGCTTCTTCCTCCAAGTGATTGAGTCAACCACACACTCGCACACGAGAAAAACGTGGCAAGTTTACATATTTCATCGTGGTCATCAATAAATCATGAGGGACCTGCTTTTCCCTCTCAATAGTCACTTATCTTTACAACTAAGTTCCACCACAATGTGAAACGTGATTTCCCCTAAGCTTGTAATATTAGGAAGAGGGCTTAATAATTTTATGTATGTGATTAGGATATGTCATTTGAGTAGCATACTTCGAAAGTAAAAAAATAATAAAAGAGTCAAATTACATGGTCCCAGAGTTAGATTTTACATTTTTTAAGTCTGCAACGAACTGAGCCATCTGATGTGAAGTAAGTAGGGTGAGAAGTTACATTGGAAGCAGTCAAATTTGCAGTTTCATTGTACAAAAGTACTGCAATAGTATAACTATTGCAGTAAGTTAAAGGGTATTTTCACTTGAGTTGACTACGGCAAAGGAGTTTATCGAGAAAAACATCCTAATAATTATACAAAACCAATAAAAAATTTCACAGATAAATCATTTATGAGGAAACCTCCAATGCTTTTTGAATCTTTGTCTCTTCCAGAAGCGAGGGAAACACTCAAGTAGAACGAGGTTGATTCGTGAACTTGCTATGAGATTAGCTAACTCAACTAAGTAATTCCACTTCCGTTGCTTAGAAAGTTAATTCCACGTGGATTGGATTTGTGCGAGGACCACAGTATTCTCCACTATCAATAAACGAATAGGTGTCTCAAAAACACGAACATCTTGTCATCACAAATCTGCTGAAGAATGAAAATAAATGTCTGTACTCCGCATTCTGCCTGTACCATAAAGTGATATTCTGTCGTCAAAAACTTCAGCATATCCAAACGAATCCGTGCCAGCAGGACATTCCAGGGCTGCTTCAAGAACTCTATGGTGAATTCCATGGGAATCGATGGAATATCCTCCTTTGTGATCATGTCCTGATAGACACAACTTCACACAAGTGTATCTGTGTATCAAACTCATTACTTCATCATAATTCCATAGCAGTGCCTCATTGGATGATGCAACAGGATCTAGAGGCATATGGCAACATATCACTACCTTCTGTCCCAATTTTGTTGCTTCCTGAAGAACACTACTCAACCATTTCATTTGTTCCTTTCCAACAGCCCCATTGAACATAAGAAACCTTCTTTCAAGGCCCACCAAACCTGTTGGACTGTTCTTGTCATCGTTCGGATTCTTTTCCCGGAGGAATTTCAAGGCCTCCAATGTTTTTGGATGATCTTGAGGCCAGCCAATTGCACTTATGTCATAGCCATCAAGAACTACAAATCTATATTCTGGCACTGGCGAAAAGTCATAGTAAGCATGGCTTCCAAAACTCTGGATCTTCAATAATGGAAGTAATTTACTCCGAGGCAGATTGTAGAGGCAGTGATTGCCAATCAAATGATACACTGGTCCATTGAACATCTCAAATTCATCCACAATTTTCTTTACAGTGCTAAGAGATTTATCTTTTGGACAGTATCCATCCACAATATCTCCCAAATTTATCACGAACTTGTGGTTCTTATTACTATTCCATTGTTTTACTGCTCTCTGTAACACAAGAATGCTGTGCCTATAGTAACGTGGAACACCAAGAAATGATCTACCATCAGGAATGTCAGCATACTGCACGTCAGATATCAATCCAAAAGAAAATAGAGGCTGTTTCCCCTCTGGGGCAACCAGTCCTTTAGCAGAACCCATAGTGTATGTCTCTACTCTCCACAAGCTCCTATCGAAGATACAGCATAAATAATGTCATCAAAATAGGATTTTCGATCCACAGTCTATGATGAAGTAATGTTTATGCATAATCTCAAATAGAAAATTCATTTCACATACAATTTGCGAAAGTTGTTTGAAATGATATTAATTTAACAACTTTAATCATTTACAAGATACTTTTGATAGGATTTTTGCAAATCAAGTCAAAACGGGGGATACAAAAAAATTATCTCAACCTTTTAGTAAAGTGGTCTATGATTAGCCCTTAAGTTTCTAATTTTCTTAGTATTAGATATTATATCAGTGTCAGAAAATTCGGAATGATGGAGTGAAACTATAGAAAGAAAACACAATCAACCATAAATCTTGATTTGCTAAAACCTGCCATAAAAGAGTCTGGCATTTTCTAACATGATTCGTCAACTCTGTATGTTAACACTCGAATTTTCAAATCTATCACCTTCATCCTATTTTATCTTTCTCTCTCTGTTTTCTCACAAGGTGTATAGAGTCTGAGGAGGCTGAAAAAAATATCATTTTTCATCATTCCCTATATACAAGTCCACCAGTTTGAGAGGAGAAAATGCAATCTCAAATTCAGGCATAATAAGTTCAGACGCATCCTCAATAATCTGGCAACAAGTTTGAGAACCATAGAAAAAAGGAAGAGAATTGGTCTAAACAGATCATAATGTAGAAACTAAAAAAATAAATAAATACAGAAATTGTTGTAACCCGGTAACACACTCAGTTTGTTTGATCTCACATTACAGATTCCATATAGTCACCTAAACAATTGTATGTATATGAAAACAACATGCAATGTAACAGAACAGATGACCAAAATTGAAATATTTTCATGTTAACTTTGTATAAATACCCCGTTTTCCAGCTGCGATACGTGAATTAGATGAGAAATATGCATTAGAAGAAAAAAAAAAGATGTAAAATAAGAGCGAAAGAAAAGAAATGGTTTGAAAATGAAGAGAAGAGAGGGAGCGTACTTGTGATAGGAAGTGGAAAAAGTGAAAGAGAGAGGTAGTAGGATGGAATGTGGAGGTTGAAGAGATTGTTTGGAAGTGGAATGAAGAAAGAAGATCGCAAGTCCCAACTCTATGGGGTGTGAAAAGAGAGACAGAGTCAAGAACTCGCGTTATTGGGAATTGGGACGTTAATGCAATATAAGGGCTAAAATTGTCGTTTGCAGTTGTCACAAACACGGGACTGCCCCCGTTTCCACCTCTCTCTCTTCTTCTCTCCCAACCCATTCACGCCACCTGTCCTCCTAACTATATAAATCTAATATTACCAAAATTAACAATACTTATATTATTTTCTTTTATTTTATTTCTAATTATAGTTTTTAAAAGCTATTGTTACCTATTGTTCCACTCACATATTATATCACTGTATATTTACTTTAGTTTTATGCTTAATTTTTAATATCCTGTAATAAGTTTATCACGTTTATCACATTTAAATATTTATTTTTCATTTATAAAAGTACAAAATGTGTTTCATTTATAAATTATTACTTCAACATATTTATATTTTAGATAATAAAAACATAATAGTTGTGTTAATAAAAAAATTGTCAGGATTTCACTACAGCATATTTTTAAGTGTTGACGTGATTATTTAAGGGAATGTAATATTTCAAATTAACTGTAATAATAACCTCTAAAAAGTTGCAATTAAGTGAGGCTCGAATTTTGGAATTGGATCCAATGTTAGAGTCAATTATATGTATCTGATTGATGTTTTTGTTTCGAGTCTCATGCATAACGTATAAAATATATTCGCTAATTTTTCAATTTAAAATACACATGAAAGTACATATTAAATACTGATTCCTCTAAAAGGACTGTATTTATTTTATTCATGTAAATAGTACTGTATATCCCTCTCATTCATTACTTATATTTCCTTAGAATGTCTTCAAAGGTGGTTCGAATTTTTCGAATTTAGTTTTTCAAATAAAATTTTCAAAATAGGACACATCCAATAAAAATGAAGATGAAATAAATTGTTGATTGAAGCGAAGATCCATCTCTAACAAATGACGCAAGACGTGGCAGCTTGACATTGGTTGTGGCTACCGACAAATGACAAGGTAATCGCGGCAAAAATACAGACACGTTTTAAAAAAGAAAGCCAACCTGCGTTGCAACGTGCCTCCAACGTTTAAACACGAAGTAACATTTATTTTATTATTTTAGTTTCTAACTTTTTTATTATTTTTGCTATTATAATATAAAGTTTACTATTTTATTTTTTGTATTGAGATTTCGTTGTTAAATGATAACCTGGGAAATTAAATTTCTCCTCATCAAGATATATTATTACACCTAACAATTACATATTAAAGAGATATGCGACATTTTACATGCTAAATTATCACTTAAAAAGTAAGACTTTACCCTTAAAATAACAAAATTTTATATCATAAAGTCTAAAATGATGAAACAAAGATATAATCAAATTAAATTTAAAAATTAATATTTAATATTTTTATTATATTTTAGAAAATTATGTCATTTATTCATATTTTCAAAATGAAAACAGCCCTTAATTTCTTTTATTTTATACTTCATTTCACATTGATTAAAATGTAAGTATTAGTTAAATGAATTTATGTTATTAATTTCATAAAATAAAAAATTTACAATTATCATAATCATATATAAGAATGAATAAATTTAAGGATATTTTTAAAATAATACTAACATAATTAAATATATGAATGTTATTATATTGGACAATTCAAAAATTTCTTTTTCTTAAATTTGTATATAACACAACACAGACAAGGTAACTCGACAAACAACAAGGGAGCGACACAGCAACAAAGGGTGGTAGCAGCAATGCGGCATGGTCTTTTAACTACCTCTATGGGGTTGCACATAGAAACTATAGGTGTGCAAAAACAAATAACTTATTCTTAGTGTTGCAACTATACTTAGAAGAAGAAAAACCATATTGGACCAACGTGAGTCTAATCTTGAAGAAGAAAATAGTAGTTTAAACTTTTTTAAATAAAGTAAATAAACTCCTTTTAGAGAAAAAAATATGAATTATAATAAAGGCAAGAAAAACATATTAAAAAAATCATTATTGACATAAATTTAAAAAAAAAGAAATAGTTATTAAATCAACATCAATCTAAAATGTTCGAGTTTTGTGTTAAATAATAAAATAAAGGAATGACAAAATTGAATCTTGACAAGAATAGTTTTTGGCTTAATAGTTTAGGAAAATTGAGAAAAAAAAAATCCAATTACATTAATGTTACTATTCCTTAGGATGATGAATCCATGAGATATATGGTGTGAATAATGCTAATCACTAATTGAAATAGTAGTGTAAAATATTTAATGATGTCCTACTACAGAGGGAATATTTGCTATTATGCCACCAAGAAAAAACATAGAAAGACGCCAAAAATGGTGAGTCACACTTTTATGAGTGTGGTTTATTGTGCACTACAAATTTTAGCCCTCAAATTAATTTCATGTTTATATGACAACTGTGCACCATCCATACCATATTCCTTCTCCTTTCCCCAGAATTGGAGCCATTTTTGAACTGGCCACGGAAAACTGTTCTTCACTGGAGGCAATTTTTGCTGAAAACCCTTTTTCCCCCTTCCTATTTTCTTCATTGTCGATCACCATACCACAATCTTCCATTCATTGTCGACATTGTCATCCTCCTAGTCCACTTTTAATGATCAATCATCGTAGCAAGATAATGGAAACCACCATTTCAGAAACCCCTTATAGTTGAATAGAACACCAGTCACTTCTCATTAACACGCTAGGCTAGCAAAATGGAGGATGCACAGTATTTCTTCCCTACACATGACATAGCGAATTGCAAAATCCCAGAGACCAAAGACAACACTTTGGCTTTCAGCATGAGCCCCCTCCACACCCTCCGCCAACACCATGATAATGATTGAGGAATCGATTACAAAACCGACTTTGGGAAACGAGAAAGATAAGACTGTGATACTTGTGGCAGGATGTGATGGCGAGAATGACAACATCCATAGTGATAAAGAAAGCGGGTTCTATGGCTGTCCACAGAGAATAAGAAAAGGGAAAAAAGGCACACCGCAAAAAATCACCAAAATTAGTTCAGATATGGAGAAGGAGATAGAATTTGGTCTGAACGATGCGTTATAATCATGTCACAGTGATTAATTTAGAAACTAAATGCCGATTCATGGTAGATCACATATCATGTAAAACTACTTTGCATATCTAAATGGGTATTTTTGTGTAATACTACTTTGCTCGCTCAAACATAAGAAGCGGATCTTTTTAATTAATAAAAGAAAAAAAAAAGTAGATGTAATTTCATTAATTTCTCTATATCAATGTGAAACTATATTATTTTTTTATCAGAAACTATATATTATGTAATCTTTATCTAATAATACATATTAGATACCATACAACAACAAAGACCATGCAAAGACCTAGCTTTTGCAGAAGTTGCAACTTGGAATAGCTCACAAGATAGCAGCACAAATTTCGGTCTTCACATCACATTATTGTTTCAAAAGTTTATCAAATTGAGCGTCTACTTTATCGAGCGTGAAGAATCTGGTCAACAAGAGTCTCTGGAAGCTTTTTAGTAGCCTGTGCAAGTATCAATACGTGAATTCAAAGCACATGGTACACGTGCCACTCAATAATATAGGAAATATACCAAGAAGCTAACCTGGAAGTTCCTCATGTGCAAAATAGGCTCACATCCAACATCTGCCACTGATTTGCCATTTGGTGTTTGCAGCTTAAATCGCTCTGCCTTGTATGCAGAAAGGATATTTTCTTCATCAGGTAGGTTATGGCTAACTTTCAGGAGTGAACTGAGGGAATTCATCTGAAAGGTTGAAGATAAAATCAGATGACAGCTTCCAAGAAAAAAAAATTGAACAAAACTAGTTACAATCCAGATAAAACTCACCTTGATGAGAAAAATGATAGAACTAAAGTCTTTCATTACATTTTAGTAGTAAACCTATGATGTTCTTATGACCTACCAACTATCGTCATTTATTCAACTGCTATTCAAGATCTTGTCACTCTACGAGAATATCTCAAAATGGTTTTAAACTGAGATAACAATATGTAAAGCAAATGACAAACTCTACCTTCATGTATGGACAAGATGCACAGCCACCATGAATGGAACAGCCCTCCCCGCTAGCTATTCCTGGTACCACGGGAAGTATAACATCACCCACTTTGGCAGAATAAACACCTGAGGATGAACTTGAAGATGTTTCTGAGATTGAGTCGGAAGAAACTGGAAAGACTATTTCAACAGTAACTTTTGCTTTTTCAGTAGAGGACTTCGCAGGCTCCAACAAACTACGAACTGTAGCCACAATTGAAGTCACCATCCCGGATTCTGTTCCTAAAACAAATTGGAGATGATCATTTATATTTCTATCCAAAGCTTCCTGAACCCGATCCTTTATGAAATCCAAAATATTCTTAGTGGAGCCTACTACGCCCATTCCCCTTCTCTTTGCTTCCATTGCCAATGAAAACATCTCTCCAGGAACCTCAAGATGAGCAGTAAGAAACGCATCACAATACATTTCTTTTATATTCTCCACAACTTCATGGCCAAATAGATGGTGAACAATGCATGTTCCATCCTGGCACCAAATCACAAAGGCATATATAATGATGAAATGAAGTACAGAACCGTAGATTGCTAGTTCTAGCCTACTAAAATAAAAACACATAAACCAGCAGATGATAAGCGAATACAATACAAGCCATATTTTTTACAAGGAAAATTCAAACTTTGTTAAAAAATTGCAGAAAACAGAGAAAGACCACAATAGTGTTAAGTGCAGGCACTGACAAATTTCTCTCCAAGTCTGGCATAGCATATACCCAACACAGGAAAAAGAAAGATAAAATTATTTAACAAAGCATATACCAACTTATGTGAAAGAAATTATGAGAGGGAAATGTACAATAACAATGATATATCATACTAACTTACTAAGTATATCACTGCCACGTGGAAAAATAGCGCACAACAAAACGTTTTCACTACAAACCAGCATCCCAAAAGGATAAACAGAAGATCTCAATCAAATGGATAGACACAACATGTAAATGACTCAAATCTAATTATAAATGAATTAGATTCTTTCCTGGCTTTTTGAAAAACGTGCAAAAGATCTCTCACCTCAAAATAGTGAAGTCGAGGTAATAATGATCTAATAGAGTCTTGATTGTGCTCGGGATGTATTGCAGCAATCTCTTCGTCAGTCATCTTTGTCATTTGTTGGAACAATTCTTTAATGTTTGCACCCATGTAAGAATCAGGTCCATACCATATGCGCAAATCTGGAACTTGAGCAAATGCCTGCATAAATATGGGCCAACATATTATTTAAAGAAACGACTAAGTGGGCCTGGTGATGATCATCATATGATGCTTTCATATGACCATTACAAATGTCAAAGAGGAATAATAAAGGTTTGTATCTGACCAACCTGTAAGATAGTCTGGACAACATTTGATGAAGTACAGGTTATTGTAGGCACAAGCTCATGAGCAAATGCCTTTGTCTCTAACTTAGTGTTAATGTATATGACATGCAAAGACGTAGACTTGGAAGCAGTCGAAAGATATTCCATGTAAGAAGGAGTAGCTGCAGCGTCGGCCAGAGAACAGCCAATTAGCTCATTTGACATCCGATACACACCAACCTGCAAGTAATTATCCGAAGAAAAATTAACGACTAAGGATTAACACACAGCCCAGATACTGAATTTTACTAATATGGTTTACTGCAGCACATATGAACTGCTTCATACAAACCATTCACCAATGTTTATAAATAGGAAACTTAACTTAATAGAGTCCATCTTCTAGACAGCTTTCACTTATCATTACATATTTCGCCTGCTGATGGCTATTTTCAAAATAGAAAACACAAAAACAAGAGAAATGCATACCTCACTGAAACCGGCTTGATCAAGGATGGCACGCACATTTTCTGACATAAAATCCACACCTAACACTGTTATGAACTGGCATCCAGCTTTTGCCATTTTAACTGCAGTATCTGCCATGACCAGTGAATCAGATATATGGATATGTGGCCATTGCTTCTGAGCAGCAGTTAAAATGCCTTGGACCTCAGGATCCATGTAAAAGTGTGCAACCACACCAATGTTCTTCTCCTTCAGCACATTGACTAGTTCATTAACTTTTAACTCATTAGGGAACAAATATTTTGCCTGCAGTGAAGCTAGAACAAAATTAGGAGAACAATGCTGTCAGGTCATAATTCCAAGAAATTATGGCATTTATGGTGGGCATAACCATCTATTATGATGTGAAGTAAACATGTCCTTTCAGAGCAGAACTAGTTGAACGGATAAAGTAAGCATGTGACATAATGTTTTAAATTGAAGTTCATTAACAAAGGCAAGGATGAAAAAGAAAAACTACCAAAAATTACTAAAAGCCCAAATTGTGTGGACAGGTTAGTATGTACAGCTTAACAGTACCTACATCACCATCCTTGGTCTTTGGTAGACATGTCATGCACATTGAAGTGCTCAACTTTGAGAAAAAAATATTTCATTAAACCAAAAAACCACCAAAGAAATGCGCAGGAAGGTTTTGGTACAGTAGGACTTTCATCAAATACAGATTTTGTACGCACAAAAGTGTGTTACAACGATCTTAAGATAATGGTGTTTTTCAAACAAGTAATTAATAGTGAAGATGTAACATGTAGAAAGACATAGCTTAGTCAAACATTTGAGTCACAATACAACATTTTGTCTAGTTGATGTGTTGGATGCACAGTACAAGAAATTTAGAGGGAAAGGAAGGAATAGAGAGAGGTTGGGGTAGATAAGGGCCTGAGGAAGAGGGGGAAAAAAACAAAGGAAGAAAAGGAAAAAGTAAAAGTGGTCCCTTTTTTAACTTATTAAGAATTATTAAAATTTGCGTCTTGCACTTCATCTTTCCTTTTTTTTGTTATTTGACAAACAATTACTATTGGACAGATATTGTCCAGTACTTAGTTTTTTAACAAATCAAAATCACTTTGGCTGATACCACCAGGTATCCATCTATCTATAGGGGTACCATCCAACAATCAAGACAAAATAGATTAAAACTGTCAAAAAAAATAAAAAAATCATCCCCTTTTTGAGGAGGATCAGATCCTCGCGATAACAGGAGGAAGCCAGCACTCACTCTAACTCTCACAATTCTTTACTAATTGGACGGTCTAAGATTCTGTCAGACTGTGTAACCACTCCCAGCCCCAGAAACAACAAATTATGCAGAAAGAAAAAGACAGGGAAAAAAAGCAAAAAAAACAAACCATTCGTGATTGGACGAATTCGAGAGATTCAGAATTAAAAAAAAAAAAAAAAAAAAGGGACAAACCCGGGCAAAAAAAAAGGAAACCATGGAAAACAAAAAATGAACAAAAAAAAAAAAAAAAAAAAAAGATTACCACTATATCGGCCACCAACCCAGTCCCAAAATGCAAAAGCATTATTAGGATCAATGCCAAACTTTTCCACAAGCTGCATTATGAAGACAACAGAAAAAGATAACAACAGGCTCAGCCCGGAACAATTGATATATGTCTTCCCACGGAAACCACACAAAGAACTTTAACAAATCTCGATGAGCTAAGCAAAAGAAAGAAGAACAAATGGCCATACTGTGAGATTGGTACTGACTGCCACCATGTGTTTTGCAACTGCTGAGGGCCTGAAGGTAAAAAAAGGAATGATAAGCCAGTCTTCAGATTACATTTAATATTTCTATTTTACATAACTATGGATATGTTTTGAAGGAGACATTAAGGGATGGGGGCATAATGCTTATAATACTAAAGTCTAAGGTAAAAGCCTAGAAAAAGAATCAGATTGAGAATAATACTATTACTCTTGAAAAATAATTTTACCACTACACTTACCCTAGGGCAGAAGAAATCCATTCCCTGAGTGTTCTGGCGTTCAACATGGTTTCAGCAGTTGTAAAAGTCTTTGAAACAATCACCACTACAAAAAAAATAAATAAATAAAAGAGTTCCAACAATATAGAAAACAAGATGGAATCCCAGTCTCTTAAGTCAAATATCAAGTAAAAAAGAAAAGCCAAAACCATATTTACCTAGTGTTGTTTCAGGATTTAACCCCGTGATATTTCTAGCAACATCAATTGGATCAACATTTGCAAGACTGCACATACAAGCATATATTGATTTCGTGATAAGTTTAATATAGTGAAGAGGTTGATCTTGTCACCACTAAATGAGATAAAAAATAATATAAAATGAAAACGAGGGGAGTGGGGGAGATCAAGATTAGTTAGCATAGACAGATTTGTGTAGTTACTTAGAATTGGATGGCAAGAAACCAGACTTCAAAAACCAAAGTGATATCGGATACTTACAAGCGTAGCTGACGCCCTCTTGCAGATTCAATTGCTTCAGGATCTGAAAGATGTGATAGAAACAATATTCAGCACTTCTAATTGCTTGAAGATAAGATGCATGGTCCTTATGTTCATCCACAAATGTACTAAAAAAAGTACAAATATAAGGAGAAGAAAGGCTAATTATGTGAATACCACCAATAAACTAGAATGAGTCAACAACCTGTTTGAAGAGCTGTGTGCACAAATAATGGACCTAAGAAACTGCCGCCAATACCAACGGCAATAACATCCTTCAATTCCTTTCCTGTAGCCCCAACCTACAAAAATATAATTTTTACTCTTAACTCTACATCAACAATGTCTAAATACCAAAAAAACTGGCCAGTCTATTACCCAAGATCCACTGCGGATCTTCTCAGAAAATTCCTTGATCTTGTCCAGAACGTTCCAAACATCTGGGACAACATTCTTTCCATCACTCTCTATGACAGCATCTCTTGGAGCACGAAGAGCTACATGAAGTACTGATCTATTCTCAGTGCTGTTTATCTGAAAGTCCAAGAAAAATAACAAAAGAAAATGTGATAATTCAGAAAATGTGGCAACTGTGTCCACATCATATATACATGCAAACTTTTTTCACTAAAAGGTTTCCCAGAGTAGAAGTAGAAATTTCAGAAACCACTTAACCATAGTTGAGAACTAACACCCTTGTTCCAGATGGAGCAAAAATTTTAAGATGCAAGTATGGCATGAGCATATGTACAACTCATTGGCTCAGTATACAGGAACTTACATGCTCCCCATTGTACATCCGGTTTATTTTTTCCTTGAGGGATGCAACCTACATCACATCCAGAGATATAATCATCAGGTTATTGCATTTCAGTTTGATAATGGACCTTTATTTTTCTATAAGAAGGAAATGACTGAGGGCCACAAGATAAAACATGTTGTCCAAATATGTAGAAGAAGTGAACTAACCTCTGCCAATTTGAAGAGTTTTTCCCTTGTTTCAAGAGTGGCTAGCTGCCTTGAGTAGTCCAATAGAATTCCATCAAATTCACTTCAAAAATGCAAAAGTCCGAAGGTCATACATCAAGGCATTGCAAGCACATTGTACTGACACAACTTTTTAGCATAAAATATTTTCAATTCCTAAATGTTAATCTCCTAATTTTATTGATACACCTATAAAAGAATATAACAGGTCACAAGTTTATAGAGTTTCATAAGTTAAGCGTCATACACCACCATTGACCGGGATCTCTCCTCATCGCTCAATAAATCACGTAAGTGAGTCTTTTTAACATCCTCAGCATGGGCCTGCACAAATGAGATGCAGTTAGTAGAATGTTTCACTACCTCTAAATTATAAGTATCTAGGAAGTGATTATCCATCACCTGTAACTCCTTCCACGGCTCAGTGTCACAGATGAGAGCGGATGAAGCCATTTGGAGTTATAATTGATGAATTTTTCCTGCAGATGAAGAAAAACTTACAGGTGAAGATAAACAAACAGAAAACAACAATAAAAAATATGTTGAAGCCTCTTCTTTGAGAAATTTAGAGCTCGTGTTAGCCACATATTTTAATAGATCATAATCATGTTAATTTACACACAGTGAAACCTAGTCTCTAAAATTGATATCATATGTATAGACTATAATATGCCATATAGGTAAATGATCAATACTAACAACAAAAAAGTATGAAATCTCAATAGCCTTCCATATGTTGAAGAACTGGAATGCCTAAGACAGATAATCTAAAACAATTAAAATCAAATCCAATGCCAAAAAAGATGCAGTTTCAAGCCGGAAGGCATGTATATCGTACATGAAATGAAACCAACTTTATCTAAAATGCTTATTGCAAGAATGATAATCCTATTGCTTCCATTTGTAGAAGCATAATTAATTTCTAAGATACAATCCCTTAAAAATCAAGAAGAAAAGAAAACAACTTTAAGTTTATAGGATAGCAACTGTACCAGAGCTGTGTATTCCAATAATTCTACTTGATTCTATATGCTATAAATATTGATTCATAAGAAATAAATAATTTCCAAATAGAAAACCATTGATATTCTCTATAAAATAGAGAACAATTATTTCATTAGTTAAATAATAGCCTCCAGCTATGAGGTCAGGCTGCGGCATCCATTTGACTTCCATCATGAAAAAATAAATAAGACAACAAGTGGCTAAAGATTATTCAAAGACTAAGCAAACTTAATACTGAACCAAGTTTCTTTAGGCCAACAACTCAGCAAGCTACAGGACAAATAATTAGGTATTCAATTCATTTTAGCTACTGATTCAGTAAATCAACTGCTACCGAAAACGAAAGAACAAACAAAATCAATAACCAGATTTGGAATAAGGTCCATTCAGGCATGGACCTTATATATAAACTCAAATGTAGTTTTATAACAAAAACCAACTCAATTGAATCAAAACATGCATTGATAAGAATTGAAATACCAAATGAGTAACTAAGAAAAAACAAAATCAAAACAACAAATACAACCCTCAAAATCCAAATGAAATCATCAAATTCAAACAACCCATCAAAACATGGAACTTAAAATGTTGAAAACAATACACAGGGCATCCAGACACGTGGCGTTGTTGGCTATGAGCGTGAAAACAGAGAAATGGGCCCGCTCCAAACCTGGAAAAGGAATGAACTTTGGGAAGAAATGAAGATGGGGTGTTAAGAAACAGGATTTGGAAGGCAAAAAGATGGTGGCGATCAGAAAAAAGCAAAGGTGGGTTGGGATTTGAAAGTTGGTTTGATTTGAAGCAGTGTTATTGTATTGTGTGAGAGAGAAACAGAGAAAAGGTGGCAGATTCAGGTTCTGTGGATGGAGATAGATAATTTGAAAGCTCACGGGAATGGACCTTGAAACTCCTTATGGCACACAGAAACAACCATAGGAGTGGTATCAACTATTTTTTTAATATTTTTTTTATTTCAGAAACTATATGATATGATACTGAAATATAACTTTAAGTTGGTCATTTATTTTTTGTAATATTTTTTTATTAACTCATCTTATTCAAATGAAGATACAGTTTTCTCAAATAATGTAATTATTTTTCTAGAGTTAAGTTTATATTTAATTGTATGCTTTGATATAAGGATTTTAAAAGACTAGTGAATTTATTGTAATTGTTGGTTTAAATGGGTTATTGATAATTATATATTTTTATATTATTACCTAATATATGTATTAGGTATATATATATATAAGGCTTTTCTGTTAAACTGCTGCAATTGTGAATATTTATGGAATTTGTTTTTTAAATTAATGTACATATATAAGTTGTGTTTGTATGACACATTCATTATTAAGAAGTTATATTGTTTAAGATTGCAATAAAGTCAGTATTAGAAAAAAATAACTTTCATGATTTTAATTTTAGGAAAGTTATATGAGTCTTTACCATTTAGGATAATCATATATTAGTTGACTTTTTGTCCTTAAATTACAAGTGAAGTCGTATTATTCTAATAAGACTTTAGTGTTATTTAATTAAAGTTGAATATTATTTTAAACTAATATTTTTTCAATAGCTAAAATTTATGTAATACAATTTCTTTATAATAAAGTGATGTCCAAACACAATTTATTTATATAAATAATTTTAAAATAATTTATCTATTTTAATAATATACACTCAAAATTTTAAAATTTTCATACATAAACTATATATATGCAATATGATATAACAAACTTTATTTTTAAAATATATTTTGTGGACGTATTAATTTTATCTTGAAAAAATCCTGATCTTAGATTAACATACTTAACAATGAAGAAAGAAAATAAATAAATATATGAAAAATTTGTTATTTATATTTACTAGAATGTTAAACTTTAAAAAAAAAAAACTGAATAACCTTTTTTTAACAAATATAGAATTTTATAAATGTTAGGCCTTACTTAAAAAGATTTAATCTGTTTTTGTCCTGATCTAAATCGAATAATTTAACCTATTTCATTTCTACTTATCACTTATAACTAATTTTATCTAAGACAATTACACAATCTCATATTCCTGAGGATAAAAATTAATAGAATCTGATGCATTCAAACTCGAACATAACAACAAAATAATTGAACAAATATTTGTTTATTGACAACATAAACTATTCAATGTGCTTGGATCACGATCTATTGTGAAAATAGAAAAGGTGAATTAAAATATGTGGATTTTAGAAAATGGTGGGAAAGAAAGATGAGAGGAAGGGAGAGAGGTGGACCAAGTAAAGAAAAAGAGAATAATTTATGGTAGGTACGAGTATTTTATCCCATTATTCTTTTATATTGATTATTTTAAATTGTGTATTTTATTGTGTAAATATATGACAAACTATACCCAACATAATTGATTATGTTGCTGCATAATTGATCATGCTAAAACATAATCTATATATAAAGTATAAGAGATAATACTTGCAATCATATTCTTTTATGCTAAACTATTATGCAGTAGTTTCATTTCTTGTCATGTTTCTATACCTAAATTTATAATTTTAGAATTTAAGATTATTTAACATCACACATTCACAATGATTGCATATATAATTAATAATGACTAATATTATAAAAGTAATTAATTTTTTAAGATGGTTTAAGTAACATTAACTTAAGATTCGTAAATCTTAAATATTAAAATTGTATTATTTTATTTATCTTATCAAACAAATTTTTAATTGAAATATTAAATTTACAACAGAACGTAATATTTAATTTGGAATTATCTTTGTTTATGACAAAATGTACTTATTTAAACAAAATAAATTTGAATTCTCAATGCTTCCAAATTATTTAAAGTTAATCTTAACAAAATAAATATAAGAATATTTTAATAAATAATTAAATTAAACATTTAATTCATATTTTTTTCCATTTAGATCAACCATAACATTTACAAACCTTTTATCCACTAAATTAATGATTAAAGGGTGAAGGAAGAGAATCCATTAAAAAGAAGAAAAAAAAAGACTACATAATTTTTGGTAATAAAATACTAATTATTGTTTTAACAAAATAAAGTAGCTATCATCATCACACCCCACATCTTAAAAATTGCAATTTAGAAGATCATAAATGGAGAAATTTGAAGTTATCCTTTTCAAGATTAATATTGAAACAACTTATTTGCATGACATGACAATTTGTTTACATGATAAAAGAAAATGTAGGGGACATGAATACATAATTTATAAAGCTGGAATATAAGAGAAAGTGGAGAAGAACGAAAAAATAGTGGAAGAAGGTATGCATGGACACATGAAAAAAAAAAAAGGAACAAAAGGTTAAGAAAGTCTGAAAGGGAAAAATATAAACATCTAATCACAAAAACTACAAACAATGAGTGGTCTTATTTATACTTCAAAGCTAAGTCTTTTTTGGAAGCTAATCAAAATTTGTTTATATGGTATTAAAAAAATGGTTAAATGAATATTTTCTTGTGAAACTACTAAACATTTACTTCTGAAGAGTGATTCTCTTGCAAACTTCAATGTATCTATCTATTATGTATGTGTGGTGGTAGAAAGAGATTATATATAAAAAATTTACAAAGAAATTGACTCCTAATTGTGTGATGATAAAAAAAATATTGACTAACGTAGTTGTCAAATATAGTTATCTAGACTTAACAAATGTTGAAATGGCTGATTTATAAAACAATATAAATGAAAATATTTTTTTCATTTTCTAATTTAACGTTTAAAATTACTCGTTAAAATAATTAAAAGTGACCTAACACATTTCACGTTTTATTTCAAAGTTTGGAATATACCCATTGTCACTTGTCAAACCAAACCATTGGCATGAATGAAACAAAACCAACAAAATCCAAATACCAAAAACACAACAAAATTTTCTTTCCCTTTTTAAGACTAAAACCTCAATAATAAACCGTTTAGTAGTAGTCCACACGGTTTACGTACCATTTATATTTCTGAATTTTGAATAATAAGTTTAATATTATGATTTTGGCTCTATGAAAATAGTGAAGATAAAAATTTTTATAAAAATTTATATAACAACATGCTTAATAAAAAAAATATTAAGGATTATACTTGAATGTTTGTACTAATAAAAAGAAAAGAGATTATATAATAAAAGAAAAAGAAGTCTCACCATAAAAAACGAATTATAATATAAAAGAAGATAAAATTCTTAATGTGGTGCAATTTCGTCATGATATTTTTAAAATGAGTTGTACTTCTTTTTATACCCTTTATAGATAAATCGTGTATATGCATAACACAATTTTATTACAAAAGAAAAAAAAATTTGAGCTGAGATCGTGTAATACCCTAGAAAATAGTTATAGAATAAAATAGAATATCTTTTTAGAGAGATAAAATATCTTCTTAGAGAGAGAATATCTTCTTAGAGATAATTGTGGTGGTTTCTATTAGAACAAAACAGAATATCTTCTAAGAGAGATAAAATATCTTAGAGAGAGTTAGTGGTTGTTATAAAAATAAAAAGTAAATAACTACTTTTTATTTACTTAAACAACTCTTCTATTAAAAAATATTTAACTGTTATTAAATTTATCTCTAAAATTAAATTTTATTCTATAACTATTTTCTAGGATATTATATTAAATATATTTTATGTGAAATTTGATGTTAGATATAATTTGTAGTGTAATATATAGTTTTTTTATTTTTTATTTTTTGTTCTATTTTAGGATTTGAGTGTGTTAGTCTGTTTTTCCTTTCAAATCTTATCCACTAAGATTATATGGTGTTTTGAGCCATAGAGAGAATGGCCCCTAAACGTTCTAACCCACCCCTACCTTCCTCGGACATTAGTCAAATAGCCAGGGCGATTGAGATGATGGCTAATGTCATTCAACAACAGAATATAAGTATTGCTCAGAATCATCAGGCAACAATGCAACATTTGGATACTACTAGATCAGTTGCACCCACTTCTTCTATCAATAGGCCTCAGGAACAAATGGGATTATCTGAGTTCTTAAAGTACAACCCACCTAAGTTTAGTGGGAATGCCACACCGGACCAAGCGGATCAATGGATCAGAGAAGTGAAGAAGATCTTTAGGGCAACCTCTAGCCCTGAGGATAAGAAATTGGTGTTTGCAACATATTTACTGAATGGGGAAGCAGAGTTTTGGTGGATGGGAGCTCAGCAGATGATGGAAACTAGGGTTGAAGTTTTGAACTGGGAGAGTTTCAAAGTGAAATTTTTGGAAAAGTACTTTTCAGATAGTGCAAGATTTGCTAAGGAAGCTGAATTCCTCAAGTTAGAGCAAGGAGAAATGTCAGTAAATGCTTATGCTGCTAGGTTTGAATACCTAGGTAGATTCTACACCCAAGCTACCTCTGAGGCTTGGAGGTGCAGGAAGTTTGAGGAGGGCCTTAGACATGAACTGAAGAAGATTGTGGTTCCTATGTGTATCAGGGAATTTCCTGCTTTGGTGGAAAAAGTCAAGTTGATAAAGACCCTAGAGGAGGGTGGTAGTAGAGTGATTAGGACTCGCGAAGGAGTTTCCAATGAGAAAGTCAACAAACAACGTTATCTGCCTTATGATAAATCTCAACAACAATTAAGGAGTCATGGATGTACTCACTGTAGAGAATCACATAAGTCTAAGATGTGTTTCAAGAAGCCTGTAGAGAGGAGATGTTTTACATGTAATAGGCTAGGACATTTTGCTAGAGACTGTCCTACTAGAAGTAGGATAACCCCCATTGGTGGTTCTCAACAAGTTGGAAATGTAGACAATAAGCATCGAGCAACAGGGAGGGTGTTTGCAATGTTAGGCACTGGGACTTCACAATCAGGTAATCTGTTACGAGACAACACCTTTCTTGTGTCGAGTTGTTTTTGGATGAGATGACTTTCCCTATACTTTGGAATGCTAAGTGTGGTGATTCAACTTGAGAGATGGAGAAAACCATTAGAGAAACCTTCCTTTATTCCTTTACTAATATGTCAATTTTCAAGGACGAAAATTTTTGTTGTTGGGGAGAATGTAATACCCTAGAAAATAGTTATAGAATAAAATTTAATTTTAGAGATAAATTTAATAATAGTTAAATATTTTTTAATAGAAAAGTTGTTTAAGTAAATAAAAAGTAGTTATTTACTTTTTATTTTTATAACAACCACTAACTCTCTCTAAGATATTTTATCTCTCTTAGAAGATATTCTGTTTTGTTCTAAATAGAAACCACCACAATTATCTCTAAGAAGATATTCTCTCTCTATAAGAAGATATTTTATCTCTCTAAAAAGATATTCTGTTTTATTCTATTAAAAACTACCAACTCTCTCTCTTTCTATAAAAAGATATACAGTTTCATTCTTATGAAAATCACCATCTCTCAAACAAGTTCTCTTTAAAGTTTTCTACCTTCTCCCTAGATTTGTGATATCATAGGTTATCAGATTTACAATCAGAAGACATCCCTAGATTTCTAGCGTTGAGTTGATCAAGAGCGTC
>Ga0099825_1002338_pt1 | contig 25145 bp, 19 predicted proteins | sample SiratroredBW_FD_76838 | JGI IMG/M metagenome (GOLD analysis project Ga0099825, IMG submission 76838) | Root nodule microbial communities of legume samples collected from California, USA - Siratro red BW | ecosystem: Host-associated > Plants > Roots > Nodule | place: USA: California | collected... | reverse complement strand
CAATTTATATATATATATATATATATATATATATATATATATATATATATATATATATATATATATATACATATCTATTAATGTCATTTTGAGAAGATAGGGCAACTTCCCCTAATTTTTCTCATCGTAGATATATCCTTAAATGTTACATGAGTCTCTATTGAAATTAATAGGATAGAATATGCTAACAGAAGACATTATAACATCTTTATATATTTATTAAGGTTACTGTTGACAAAAACTAATGAAAAAAGATAACTAAAAGCTTATTGAGAAACAGCATATTTTTCGGAATCAAAAGAGAATAGTACTCAAATACACTCCTTTGAAGAAGATCAAACCAACTACATTATTAAAGTGAAAGAGCCATTTAATATAGATATGAAGGAAGAAACTTACACGAACAAACCTCATCTTTATGTCATCATTAGAGCTTTCAATAGTAAATTCTACACCAACTTGACCTGTCACTTATAGATGCTAATATATTAGCCTCAAGTACACATTATCTAGCCCTGGAAATTTTTACTAGTATTTTGATAATCCTCTTATTGGAGTTTACTGATACATATAGTTCTGTTACGTTCAGGCTATTTCAATCATGTTGAGATTTTTCCTGGACATTTCAGCTGCATGCTATTTTTGTAACATTGGTTATAACTTATATATAAGGAGAAACTGGTATTAGAGAAAGCAAGACATAGAGATAGAGAGAGCATCCATGTGCTGAAAGATACTTTATAGCTATGCTTTTTAAGCAGTTAGCACAAGTCAACCATAAACATATCTCGAGAATACTCAACAGTACTGGGATTAGTGAAAAGGGTAGTGGAGTCATGAGAGGGTAAATTTATTGTATCCAACTTGAGAATAATCTTGACGCAATTCAACTAGTCAATCACTCAAGACAATAACCTTCTTTTGTTTTTATCCAAAATAAAGTAACACCAGGCTACTGTACAAAAACTAATAAGAACTCTGAAGCAAAAGAATCATTGAAAAGTTTCACAATTTGCCATGTAACAAGTAATAACCATGACTTTTAATAGGAACAATATGAGGAAAAAAAGTGAATATCCTTATTCTATCTGAATCTCTATGATAGCAGAATCAAGAGGGAAGATACTAAACAATGTATCTCTCACTACTCTAGGAAATCTGAGAGTCCTGCATATCCTTCCAACTTCTACTCCAAATCCAATCTATTTATCTGTTACGTATCCAAATATGGGTCAAAGTCCCATATTTATGATTTTAAGTAACAAAGTTGTACTGACAAATCCAAGAGATGGAGAATGGAATTTGCAACCTCGTATAGGTAAAAATTTTACTAACGTGTAAAGTACTAAAGTCTACTCAACAAAAACAATAAAACTAACACAAAAGTCCTTACTTGTCTAACATAGAAAGTATCACTGCACAAATGAAAAGGAACAAAAATAAAGCTCTGTTAAAGGCTATAGCTATGCAGAAAGTCTAATGACGTTCATAATTTCTAGTACATGATTTTGAAACGTTTATCTGTGCCTTTTTAAGTTATTTTGTCTACATAGTTAAGATAATCCAGGGGAAAGTTGAAAATTTGAACAAGCATACCAAGGTCTTGGCAAGCCACATATGGAACAAAAGCAATAGGACCATTCACTCTACCTATGTACTTCATCATGCTGTTTTGACTATTCTTTTTGTGCTCATATAGCTTCTGAACACTTCAATGTTTGTACTACATATGGCATCATTGTCTGAAGTAATTGCACACCTTATGTAATTCTTACCATTCATAATAAGTTCTATTAGTTCAGCAGTAGAAAGCATATTTTGATCCTCAAGACTTTAGAGGAGTAAAATCTGCCCAAAACGTTAACAGTGCAATGGGATTAAATTTGCAAATGTTTCGAAGCCCAAAAAAAAGTTCAAAGCTAGTTTTTGCAAGCCTTATGATAAGAGAGGTATGAAAGCTGTCGTATATTGGGTGTTTAAAAACCATTGTCAGGTTCCCTTTAAGCATTTTCCTTCTTTGCTATCTTTTCTGTTGTTCTGTTTCAGACAGTTAGCAGTTAAGTAGTTTAGTTGCTTGGTCATGTTAGTTAGGCTTAAATAGTACTTCTATTTTAATTCTGATAATATATAGTTCATACCGATGTAAAAAGAAAGATTCAGAAGTTTAATACAAGTGGTTGCTGTGAGGAGATTGAGCGTTTATTGCTCTAATCAAATCACGTTTCTTAAGTTCTGTTTGTTCATTTTCTTTTGCTCATTCTTGTTCAAGAGGAAACTCATTCGTTAACATATTGACTCCATAAAACCCAAAAGTGACAAGTAACTCCACCCGTAGTCAGTGATATCCGTAGAATGGAGAACCCAACTATATTATAAGAAAACAAATCCCTCTCGAAGAAAATAGAATACCAAAATAAAGTCCTAAGTTTGCATAAACCAGCTGAGAAATAGTTCAAATTCACATCATAAGGGTTAGGTAGTGTGGGAAGTCTTGTATCATCTGGCTGAATTCTCGGAGCTGAGATTTGAATGTTTGTTGGACAACTTTGCTAATATCAATTGATTTTATGTTAAAATCGGACATGATATTAGAAAGTATAGCTCATTTTGATTTTTAGTTAATTAGGAAGCAATGAGATCAAAGAAAATGTTAACAAATATACCACCTAGGCTATAAGACAACTCAGATGACATGAACAAAAAATACTAGTGTTCTCAAAGTTTCCTTTCCTGCAGAAATACACTGCAACAAATGGATTCCAGTCCTACATTGTATAATCATGGTACATAGAGTCAGCTCAACTAGATAAAGTCATTCCAAATAATCATCTCAGCTTCAGCTTGATTTGTTATCTAAAACACTAACAATTAGCAGTGATTGAAAATCCATGGAAGTAGTCGAAGCCAATAGACAGCACATTGGGAAGAAAAAAATGTAGCTATATCAATGATTCCTGTTGCTAGAATATGAAATAAATGTAACAACCTATGACTTCTAATCAAAAGTAATATCACACAAGCTCATTACATGTTATGTAAAACTATCAAAAGAAATAAATATTACTTGATTCTCACAAAATTGAAAATAGCATGTGTCACTAGAAAGAATTTCACCTAGTTTACTGTTACAATAGGCCTCTAGCAATCATTTCATAGAGAAGTTTCTCTGCCTTATCATTTTCATCTTCTTCAAAGAAAGCACGAATCATTATTTCAAAAGTTACAGCATCTGGAATGCAACCCCTGTCCTCCATTTTTGACCATAAGGCCAATGCTTCATCAAGCAAGCCCTCTTTACAGAGGCCATTGATCATAACAGTATATGTTTTGGCATTTAAACAAGAGCCTTTAGTCAAATGATCTAGAAAAATCTCTTGTGCATTCTTAAGTTTTCCACATTTACAAAGTCCATCAAGAAGTATAGTTAATGTGTACACATTTGGCCGAATTCCTTGGTCTTTCATTTTGTTGAACGATTCAATAGCCTTGTCAAGATGACGATTTTTGCATAAAGCATCTATTAAGTTATTATAAGTGATTACATCAGGAGGTTGGCCTGTATCACGCATCTCATCAATAAGATCCCAAACATAAGAGATTCTTCGTGATTTGCACAAACCATCAATAAGACAAGTATAAGTCACAGTATCAGGAACCATATTTTTCTGGTGCATTTCTTTAAAAAGATTCATGGCATCATCCACCCTTTTAATCTTACACAGTCCACGAATCATGATACTATAGCACCGAACATCAGGAGTTACTCCCATTTGAGTCATAATGTAGAATACATGTTTTGCATTCTTCACTTCATTAACTAAGAAATACCCATCCATTAAAGTACTACAAACAATAGCATCAGGTTTCAAACACGCTTTCACCATCACAGCTAACACATTTCTAGCTTCTTTTACCTTTCCTTCCTTACATAAAGCATCAATCAATATACTATAGGTATAAATATCTGGGTTAATGTTTTTCAATAACATCTCACTTAACAAACCAATTGCTTTGTTTAGTTGATCCACAATGCAAAAGCCACATATTAGACTAGTGTAAGTGACAACATCAGGAGAAATTCCCTTGCCAACCATTTCTGAATATAAATCACAAGCCTCAGTAACAAGGCTATCTTTGCATAGACTATCAATAATTGTGCTGTACATTATCAAATTAGGCTTAATAGACATTCTTTCAATCATCCTCAACAACCGAATGGCAGCTCTTGTTTCTCCTATTTTACACACCCCATTGATCAAAATCCCATAACTAATCTCATCTAGCCGAAACCCTTGTGCTAATACCTTGTCATGAAAGTTCAGTGCTTTGCTGACCTCACCCTTAAGACACAAACCTTTCATGAGAGTGTTCAAGGTTATGGTTGTTGGGTGATGACCCAGTTTGAGAATCTTGCCCACTATAGAGAAAGCAAAGCCCATTTGACCTAAGTGGCAGAAACAGTTAACCAATATGTTCAAAGTGAAAAAGTCAGGCACAATTCCAGTGAACTCCATTTGCTTATAAAGAGAAATAGTAGTGGGGTAATGCTTAGAATTCACAAGGGAACTTAAAATCTTGTTAAATTGGAAGATGGGTGGGGTAGGATGCATATGGAGCATGTGATTGAATTGGAGAAAAGCATCATCAAGATTGTTAATGAGTGGGGGCTGAGAGTGAGAGTGGAGAGTAGAGGGTGAAGGGAAGCAAAGAAGGGAAATGGGGTTTTGAAGGAAAGGAGGAAATTTGGGAATGGAAAGAGAGAGATAATACCTTAATCTTCTTGCCAACGACATCTTTTGATTGTTGACACCAACGTTACTGAAAAGATTGTGTTGTTTTTGTTTTTGGTTGGTTTCAGTGAGAGAGACCAAAGTTCGGTTTGCTACTATTTCAGCTTCTGGGAACAGGGAAGCACTGAGAAATATAAAGACATGTTCCGAGAAACTTTTTCATTATTTTAAGAAAGAAAAATAGAAAAAAAAATCGGCTATACAATACAATATATAATTGAATAAGAATATGATAGAGTAAGAATTTTTATAATGTGAATACATCTTAAATAAACTAGTATTTTAGTTTGTAAATTATAAATCTGAATATTAAATTTCTATAAATAAAAAGAATAATATTTTTATATAAAAATTATATTAGAATTAAAATAAAATTTTTCGATGGTTTCTTTAAAAAATTGAACTTTAATTTTAAAATAAAAATGTAAGATATTGAATTGGAAGTCATCATTTGTCATTTCTCCATATATATTAACTTATTTATATTTTCGTTTGGGATTTTAACTTAATTTCATCTTGCATAAGATTTTGGGAATGCACTCCATTTTTTTTTTTAATTTTAAAATTATTAAGACTGTATTAAGTCTTGAATCTTTATTTTATATTTCCTTGCACATAATTAAATTATTGTATTATTTCTCTATAAATCAATTACAAAAGTAAATATTCATAATATTCATAATTGTGTGACTGCAAGTTTTCTATAAATGATTTGTCATTTATTTATCTTTTTAGATTAGGAAATGTTTTCGGGAGAGTAATTTTTTTTTTTTTTCAAAATACTACAACTGTAATAAATCTTAGTTCTATGCTACTATTCATGTTGTAAAAAAATAAAAAAATAAAAAATAAAAATAAAAAGCCTGTTATTAATACTTGTAGTTGAAAAGTCTATTACTAATACATTATAAGATGAGCAAAATAAGGTGAAGAACTATTTTGAAGTAGCACTCAAGTTAAAATCCTTTAACCTATGATTTTGATACGTTACAATTTTGATATCAACTACTGATACTGTCATTATATTAAGATATCATTCTTATTAGGAAGCCATTCTAAACATTTTAGTACATGAACGATCAAAGGAAATGTAAAACAATAGTCAAAAATGCTATTCTGGGATGTTATTGTGCTAATGAATTTTTAGTTTCATTGTCCATTATGTCATCCACGAAGTTGTAGCTCCCTAATCAGTCAGAACAAAACCTGTTCAATGTCATTCAATAGAACATCTTTGAAGCAGCCATTAAGCCAGAAAATTTTTCAAATATAGGGAGGCCTCAAATGAGAAGCTAGTGTTTGATACACTGACCAGTCTAATGATTCGATATACATAAGAAAAGCTTTCATTGCAAAGATGGTGTTGTAATTGAGCAGTAGTGAAACCAGCTACATCTGGTTCTCAATATGCCATACAAATTAAAAGCCAGTAGAACTTCAACTAGTTCAACCAGGCTTTACTCATGTCAGAAACGCAATACTTGTTATGTAGCAAAACATCAAAATGTTACATATCAAAGATCAACACTTCCCGCAACGACCAATGAGTTCACTAATTATGATCAACACTTCCAATATTTTCTATTCAAGAAATGAAGGACTTAAAAACTTACAGCTTCCATGTTAGATTATCCATAAATAAGTATACACAGCTGCGATGTTAACCAAATAATGGATGTGAATAAGAGGGGTTATTGTACAAACAAAAATGTTGGTGCTATTCTCCAAACAAAATTGAATTTCCACCTAAATGGCCCGTGAAATAAAGGTTTGCATTACAAACCAGTACAAGTTGAGATGAAACTCTAATTCTAAATAGAAAACAACACTTAGAGAATAAGCTTCTGTGTACCAGGCAAATCAAAGGTTTCTTAAGAGTACAAAAAAATCACAGAGCAAATAAACAGTCTCCAAAAAATAGTCAGTACTCAATAGACACTCTCAAGCTATTCTCACCAGCACCTTATTCTTTTTGCCAGCTGATAACAGGAGAACTTTCCCATCCACTATATCCGCAGCCTCAATCCTCTTACCTTCATTATCCACTCTGCTATTATTCAAGTAAAGACCCCCTTGCTTCAACAACCTCCTTGCCGCAGACTTACTCTCGAACAAACCAGAAGAGACCGAAAGATCCACCAATGACAGATTCAAAACATCTTCATAAGGCAAAGAACAAGATGGCAGATCCTCAGCAATCCCCTCAATGGTTTTCCAGTCCAACTTCGTCTCTGAACCCGGCTTCAACGCCTCAGTGGCTTGAAGAGCCTCAGCCAAACCATCCTCCCCATGAACAAACCGTGTAACTTCCTTAGCCAGCCTCTGCTGTGCAGTGTTAGGCACATAGTCAGGCTCCCCCATCTCCCTTTCCAAGGCAGCTATTTCCTCAATGTCTAAAAAGGTAAGAATCCTCAAAAACCTAATCACATCAGCATCAGGAATACTAAAAAAGTACTGGTAAAACTTATAGGGAGACAAAAACGTTGGAGACAGCCAAATGGCACCATCCTCAGACTTTCCAAACTTAGTGCCATCACTCTTCAAAAGAAGAGGGAATGTCAAGCCATATGCATCTTTCACATGCAATATCTTCCTAATCAATTCAGTCCCAACAGTTATATTACCCCATTGATCACTACCCCCAATCTGAACACTTACACCCTCATTCTGAAACAAGTGCAAGAAATCATAGCCCTGCAACAATTGATATGTGAACTCAGTGAAACTCATTCCTTCTTCTGATTCCAACCTCTTCCTTACACTCTCCTTAGAAATCATAGACCCCACCCTAGCAAACTTACCCACCTTTTTCAAAAAATCCAACAAACTAATATCCTTCCACCAGTCATAGTTATTCAAAATCTCAACAGAAAAATCAGAACCCAAGTTCGGATTTTGACCGGGACCCAGAATCCGTTCAATGGTGTTGGAGATACCCACCGTGTTCTTCTCCAAGGACTCGGCGTCAAGTTCGGGCCTTTCGAGGGATTTTCCTGAGGGGTCGCCCACGCGCGCGGTGGCGCCTCCGATCAACGCGACGGCGCGATGACCGCAGCGGTGGAACCAGGACAGTACGATGATGCCGAGGAGGTTGCCGAGGTGCAAAGACTCCGCGGTGGGGTCGAAGCCGCAGTAGACCTTGACCGGAGAGGAGCACGCGTCCCGAAGCGCGTCGCTGGTGATGGACTCGACCAGACCGCGTTCTTCGAGGATTTCAATGACGTTGCGGAGAGGTTGTTGGAGGGCGCAGGTGGTTTTGGTGGTTTTTGTGGCCCATTGAAGAAGAAAGGGAGAAGAATGGGGTTTGAAGGAACCCAAGAAACGTTTGGTTGAATGGTTGAAAAGGAGTGCTCTTGCTAAGACAGAAATGGAGGCCATGGGTGTGTCACTGTGTGACTCTTAGCTTACTCTTTGAAGTTGGGGATGATGAAGGATATGGTTGTTTGTCTCTTTAACCATTTTTATTTTATTAATCATTAAATTTATTAATATTTACATTATTTTATTTTAAAAAAAGTAAACCAGTCTTTTTTTATAAATTAAACTTGTTTTTTTACAATAAGATTAAACTTGTTATAATAAATATAAATTTAACCTGTTTTTTCAGTCTAAAGGATTTTTTTTATCGTAAAAGACTGATTAAATTTAATTCACATATTTTCCTAAAATTTAAAGAATAATTCATTTGAAACCACATGGATGGATTCAACTTGGAAATAAATAAAATACATCTTCTCTTTTATTAGCTTGTTAGAGTAAAATTAAACCTGACTTTTAGGAGAATTAAAAAAATAAAATTATAAGATAATTAAAAGAAATATTGTTTCTATTACAATCAAGCATATCTTTAATATTAGAAAAAAAATTAGAAGAAACATTAATAGTAAAAAAATGACTTTTTGAAGTGTTAATTTATTGCCATAAAGTTAAACTATAAGAATGTGAACACTTCATAAGCCTATAAAGGCAGTCTGTTGGTCCTGCCAAACACCAAAATATATCATCAGCATATAGAATATGTGAGGGAAAGCAAAACTTTTTAAGAGTAATATGTTTGGTTAAAATAAAGTTGATTATCTTCCTACTAAGAACCTCTCTAACAATAAAAATAAATAAATGAAATAGATAATCACCTTGTCTCCCTACTACAAGGAAAGTAACCAACCAAACTACCATTAACAAGGATAGTCAAAATTCATTATAAGAAAGTATGATGAAAATCAAATTGGTTCAACACTTGAATAAGAAAATCCCAACTGAGAGTATCAAAAGTTTTGAAAATATCAATATTGAAAGCCACCTTACCACCAGGTATTTTCTTAGAAAGCATGTTAATGACTTCTAAAGTGATATCAATACACTCTTTAATGTGTCAACCTTTAATAAAACCATTTTGATTATCGTCTAATACCCTAGAAAATAGCTCCAGAATAAAAACCAACCTAGAATTTAGCTTTAAAGATAAATAAGATAATATATGAATATTTTTTTACAAGAAAAGTTTTAAAAAAATAGGAAAAAGTAGTTATTTAGTTTTTATTTTTATAATAACCACCACCAACTCTTTGTAAGAAGATATTATATTTTATTTTTATAAAAACTACCAATTCTTTCTCAAAAGTTGTTCTTCTTTATCTTTTCTCTAAAACTTCATCTTTCTTTCTTATTAAACTAACGATCAAAGGTCACCTCTAGATTCTTGGTATTAAGTAGAGCAAGAGTGTCTGATCAAATTCTTAAACAAAGTTAAGTTGCCTGTGATTTTAGGTTTTTGAAACTCCTTTGAGTATCTATATTCTAGAGGTAAGCGAAACTAATTGTATGTTTTTATAAGTGTTAATTTACTTTAAAATAGTAAATAGTAAATGTTATGCATGATGTGTGAGATATATTTGTGAATTTTGGTAAGGGAAGTTAATTACATATTTTTTCATAAATATTGTAATTACTTGTTTTATTAAATATGAATTAGATTAAATTAAATTGAACGAGTGTTTATGTATTGTATGATGTAGTATCAATATTTGTGAATGATGTAGTGTGTGATCGAGACATAAGGAGCGAGGTGAGATGGGAGGAAAGGAGAAGAAGTGTTACGGGAGAAGAAGAAGAAGAAAGAGAGGAGAGAAAGAGAAGAGAGAAGAACGAGAGGAAGGAGAGAAAGAAAAGAAAAGGAAGAGATGGGAAAAAGAGAGAGAAGGTTTTGACAATAAAAGCAATATTGAGATTTTTGAGTTGGTGTCAGGACTTAGGATTAACTTTCATAGGAATCAGGCTGGATCAATAGGAATCTCCCAACTTGACAAACTTGTATACTCTAAGTGCTTAAATTGTTGACAAAAAATACCATTTAAGTACCTAGGTATGATGGTAGGTGGTAATCCTAGAAGATCTACGTTTTGGAACCCAATTGTTGATAAAATTAGGACCAAACTCTCAAGATGGAAGGGTAGAATGCTATCAATGGCGGATCGGATTTGTTCAGTTAAGTCAGTTATTAATGCGTTGTCCTTATTCTATTTCTCCTTTTATAAAGCACTGATTGCAGTTTGTAACCAAATTAGGAGAATTTAGGTAAAACTTTTATAGGGTTGGGGATGTGAGGGTAGGAAGATTGCTTGGGTGAAATGGAAAATCATATGTAGTCCAGTCGTAGTAGGTGTGGTGAGGATCAAAGACATTAGGTGTTTCAATGATGCCTTGTTAGCAAAATAAAAATAGAGGTATAGGATGGTGGGGGAGGGGTTGTGGAGAGAAGTTTTTGTAGCAAGGTATGGTGATGGGAGGAATGTGAATGTTAATTTGGACTAGAGAATTCAATATTCGTGGTCGTAGGGTTTGTGTAGAGTATGTGAAAAGGGATCATAAGGAAATTGGTTTGATTATCGATTGCAGTGGACTTCAGGAGATGGGCGGAGTGTACAATTCTGGGAGGATCGGTAGATAGAGGGCCAAGTGTTACAAGAAAAAAATTCCAAGGTTGTTTAGCATTTCACAGTGTAAAGATATTGAGGTGTGTAACCTTGTGGATCGGGGGCAAAGTTAGAGGGGAAGGTGTTCTAGTTGGAATCTTTGTTGGGGAAGGAAGATGTTTAGATGGGAAAAATAGTTAAAAGAACAACTAATGACTATAATTTCAAAAGTCCAGTGAAGTAGGGATGGACAAGATAGGCTGGTGTGGGTAGGGGACGACCAATAAGTATAGTTCATCATCTTCAATCGTACAGATAAATCCTATTTGATATTCGTTTTCCTCATTTTAAAATTGATTTTCACTTTTATCTTTTTTTCACGTCCTAAATCATTCTTGCGACTGACTCTTATTTCATTGTTTGTTTTTGTGAACAATTATTCTCAGTTGGTGTATTTTTGTTCCAAAATTGCGACTGACTCTTATTTCATTGTTTGTTTTTGTGAACAATTATTCTCAGTTGGTGTATTTTTGTTTCAGAACTGAGTTAAGTATTTTCATTCTAGAAAGGATTCGATGTCTGGATATCTTTATTTCATCTTGCGGTTCGTCTTCTCATAAATAATTCATTTCCTTATACTCTTATTTCTTTTTTCAGTGTTTTTTTGAGAGTTTTCAAACCATATTTTTGATTGATAGATTTCCTTTGTATAACAAATATACTGCTACATAAAACCATTATTTTTTTCCTAGTTCAGATAAGAATTTCTCTAATTTGAAACTTTCGATGACTGGAAAATTTGTTATATGTGTTTCTTTTTTAGCACATTAATTAATCGAAAAAAGTTAGTTCACACATATGATAGAACATTCAATGATACAAGACTGTTACAGAAATATAATAATATGCAGGGTTTCGGGTGCAACCTGATTGAGAATTGAGAATGTAAATATGGTACAGTAAGACAATGTAAATATGGTACGGTAAGAAGCAAGTGGACTTGGGCTTAGGAAATCAAACACAACCTTATCAACAATTAAAAAAAAAAAACACTTATAGCAAATTTTCCAGTCTCAATAATGAAATAAAAGCGAGTATATCTCAATAATGAAAAATGCTGTATTATTACTTTATAACTAATATAATTCAATGTCGATTATAAAATAATTGATATAATATGTAACATTATAATTATAAAATTGTTATCTTATTTTACTTTTAATGAAAAATCAATATAACATACATTATGTAAAATTATATTATATATTAGAAAATATGAAAAATTTCATTTTTATTTACATATGATTCTATTTAAAATCATAAATTATTTTATTTTTTTAACCAAAATTTTATCAACGAGTGATTATGCACATATATACTTAAGTAAAAAAATACTTTTTTTTTCAAATATCAAAATTTTTACTTTTAACAAAAATCATAAGATTCCTTTCCAATAATATGGTCAAATTTGGAAGAATTAAAAGGAAAATTTTCTAACAATTTCATACTTTTTTTTATTTTATGTAAAAAATGAAAAGAAAAACTTGATCTATCCTACAACATTCTTATAAAAGAGATGTTATTTTTTAAATCTTTTTGATATCTTAGAATAACCACAATTAGGTGTAAAAAAGAGTTTAGCAAATTTAAGCTATTCATAACAACTATTTTAAACTTTTGGTTAGATCATTAATTAAATACAAAATCAAATACTAAATATACATAAATTTCTTTCTAACTATATAAGGCATTATTTTGAGTTTTTTTTTTAAATCTTTCTATAAAACTCTTCTATAATCATTCCTTAGAGTAACTATTTTTTTTTTTATAAAATTACATGGAATTATAAATTTTATGGATAATCTCTTTCTCTCTATATTAATTATATGAGAATAAATTTAGAAAAAATATTATAATTATAGATAGATTCATTACTATTAATTAATTTAACTAATTTGTTAACAAGTGTGAATCATTTATGGATGTATTTTTTCTGGATGAAGGGAATAATTAATAGTAATTGTTAAAAGCTCATTAATTTTCAAATTTTACTAATAAAAAAACCTTTTTACTTTTGATGGTTAAAATGTGAAAAGGCAAATATAATTTTAGTTAATGTAAAAGTTTAAAGTTACTTGGACATTCCTATTATAATATAAATATAAATTCTTATAATTTTATCGACAATATATATATATTAAAATGACTGCTGGTCAACAACTACATAGGAAATCCATTAGAAAAAGTGTACAAGTTTTATACAATCAGTCTGGGTGGAGAAAAAATTAATGTTGGAATCTAACAAACTCTGACCCGTTACTAAATATTAATTATCTAATACTCACATTCAAATACCTCATACACACAAGCAGCCATAAACATTGCTCCTTCAAAAGAAAAATCAAAAGCTGATTTTTTTTTAAACACAGAGTTTTATTTTATAAATTTCTTTATGAGAAAATATTTTTAATAAATTAAAATCAATTTATGTACAATTTAATATATATATATATATATATATATATATATAAGTTTTAAAAATTACATAAATTTTTATAAATTAAAATTTATATATAAACAAATTTTAATATGCAGTTTTTATTTTTACTTTTATTATGGAAATTCCCAGGGATTATAATGCAAACATGTCATTATTATAACAATATTTAGTTACTTTTCAAACGTTTTATTGCTATAATTCTATGCAAGTCAAAGTGTAGGTTAGAAGAATACAAATTCCCCAAAATTCCACGTTTATTTTAGCACCACCACTGCGCATTGCAGCTCCTCCCATTCCAGCGGTTGCCGGAAAGCCCATTTCTGCGGTGCTGTCAACCAATTATTCTCCTTCTGTCACTTTGAACTGGGAACCATTTACCACTTCTCCTCTCGATACCCCCTTTTCTTTTTTTTTTTTTGGTAAAACCAATGTTTCTTAACTCTCAATTATTGGTTATTTTTTATATATAATTTTGAGTTTGGCACCATATTTCACCAGTTTGTGCTTTCATTTGGACAAAAGGTTGCATTTTTACCAAAAGGGTTAGTGGTTGTGTTGAGTTTCTAGTTGTGCTCATCGGGCATATGTTGCTGCATTTGATTTGTGTTGGTTATTGGTTACTCCTTTGTTGTGGCGTTTTATTGATTTTTTTAATCTGGAAATTTGTTGGTCTTGCTTGGTTTGTTTCACTGTTGTGTAATGATGTGTTCTGCTTGAAACTCAGAACTTTTGACTGGCCTTATATTCCCAACTGCAATGTACTTGTGGTCTAGCTAGAGTAAACTACGCTGGTTATCAGTAATTTGGAGTCAAGCTGTGTTTGCATGCCTTTTTTTTCTTCCTCCTGATTGAGTTGAACTGAGCCTAACTTTGCTTATCTTGTGCTTTGTTGTTGCCGAGTATTACATAGCATGTGCCTTGCCTTATTAGAAGAGGCTAGCTGTGTTGCCTAATCAATTCTTAACATACAACTTTCTTGACTTTTTATGACAATAGATGATTTAGGCAAGATAACAAAAAAGAATGTGATATAGCACTTGGTAAGGAAAAGATTACGATCTTGCCATAGTTGATTTAGTGATGTGTTGGAGAAGTCCAATAAATGCCCCAAAGAAGAAATGTTTAGTTGATGGAGCCATGAATGATAATCCAATACATAAAGGAAGAGAAAAAACAAGGAATACTATAAAGAGAAACCATTAAAAAAGATAAAGATTCTAAATGACCATTTTGAAAAATTAGATTTTCAAAGAACACAAGGTTGTTGTTTATCCATATCGTCAGCCTCACCAGGTGGGAAAAAGATTTTGTTAATATTATTATTCGTATTGTGTTAAGTCAGCCTACTGTACTTTTAGCTTAACTTAGCTAGCATTTCAAGTTCTATTGTTACCAGTGATAACAGATATTTGCTTCATGTGCACAAGAGTGTAACACTGTATGAGTAATAAATCTTAAAGCTTTATTATGTCGAGTTTCTCTGGATAACACTAGATCAGGAATGCAATGAGTAATATGCATGATTCCCTTGTTGGCAATATAGTAGGAGTGTGTTTTCCTCTTTGTATCAGAATTTCAGTTTTCTAAAATCTTTTGTACAAGTGAATTTATGCATCAGAGTTTTTCAGGATGGGAAAATGCATTATGAATTATTTAATGATCTCTGTTTTTCGTAAAATTGAATGGTCCATTTGATCAACACTACAATTTGAAACTTTTTAGAGAGGCAATCTTATGCATTGATATTCTCATTTTCATTGAATTTTTTTCATGTTTTCATTGGCTATTTTGACTCTATTTTTAACGTTCTAATAGTTCCACACTGATTAGTTTTACTCTCTCTAATATTATGCACTTCTTTCCCTGCTCTTGCAGCAATTCTATTTTTCCTCTTCTTAGAAGTTGTTTTTCTAAATTGACATTTAATTGCATCATTAGGTCATGTACAGTCCAATAACACATGGTTAGGTCTTCAGACAATCAGTTAGCTAATAGTGTTTAAGGCTTGTCAGTTTGTTATTATATTAGATCTTATAGTTTCCTCAAATCCGATGCTATCCTATATAATTTAATAGCTGGAGCAATTAAATTTTTTCCATTCAGAGTTACATATGTTAAAGATTCCAAATACTAATACTTGAACAAATGAGAGGAATGAAGAAAAAAAAAAGTGTATTCAACCTTTATTGATGTATATATAGGATACCAAAAAGAGACAAGACACTTGCCTAAAATCCTAACCCTAAACTGGGTACACGCCAGAAAAATAAGAAAAAATACCATTACATTTGAACATTATCCCTCAAGCTGGAGCATATAGATCATATGCACCAAACTTGGAACATAAATTGAATTCTAGGTCCTCTTAGAAATTTGGTTAGCATGTCTGCTAGTTGTGCATTAGAGCTAACAAACTCAGAAATAAGATCCTTAGACAACAACTTTTTTCTAGCAAAATGACAATCAATCTCTATATGTTTAGTTCTCTCATAAAACACCGGATTGGATGCAATATGAAGAGCTGTCTGATTGCCACAATGCAACTTTATCTATTCATTTTCAGAAAATTTCCACTCTTGAAGGAGTTGTTTAATCCACATAAGTTCACATATAGCTAGGGCCATAGATTGATATTTAGTTTCTGAACTAGATCGAGCAAATTGTTTCTTACTTCTCTAAGATACAAGGTTCCCTCCGAGGAATACACATTATTCTGTGGTAAATCTCCTGTCAAAGGGAAACCAATCCAATATGCATCACAATACCCCAAGACTTGGGTACTTCCCTTGTTCTCATACAACACTCGCTATCCAGGTTCCCTTTTACATATATTAGAATGTGAATCACAACATTCAATTGATCAATGTGGGGGGTTTTGCATAAATTGACTCACAACTCCCACTGGGTAAGAAAGAGCAAGTCTTGTTATAAGAAGATAAATGTGTTTTCCAACCAACCTTCTATAGTTGGTTTACCTTGGTCTCTCGTTAACTTCTAATTTGAGTGCATAGGACTATCGAATGGGCTTGCAATTTTCCATGCCTGTCTCCTCCAAAATATCAAGTGCATATTTTCTTTGTGAAATGATGACACCTTTTGATTGTGCCCCTTCAACATCAACAAGATATTTTAGATAGCCCAGATATTTGGTCTGAAAGTGGCTGAATAAATGCTTTTTTAAGTGAGCAATTATAGTGATATCATATCTTGTAATAACAATATCATCAACATAGATCATAAACTTTTGCATATATGGACTTTTATTGATGTATATAAGATACAAAGAAGAGGCAAGATACTTGCCTAAAACCCTTACCCTAAAGCTGGGTGGTACACACACAAATAAAATAATAAAAAATAACATTTCATTTCAACACTAATAATTACAAATTAGTTACAATAAATAGCTAGAACAATTAGTTAGTCAGTTAATTAAATAGGATGGAAGGACATAGATTTAACATAAATAGTGCGGATAGCAGGGAGTTGCATTCTGTTTTGTATCAACTGGGAATTTAGTACTACATCTGTCATAGGAAGGGGAAACCTTGGATGAAAGATCTTTCTCGTTGGCTTGTTCATTTTCAAACGAGATATAATGTTTTTTTTTTTTTCTTTTTTCTGTGTCTGATTTCCTAATGACATACAACTGAACAATTTTTCTGTTAATAGTACAGGTGTCATGGAGATATCTTTGTTGAAGGTTCTATCTGATGCAATATCCTCATTTTTGCATTTATCATATTCTGAAAAGAAGAAGTTAGAACCTGTATCAAAATATTACCAAAAGGCGGAGAAGATGCTTAAGCTGTTGAAGCCAATTATTGATACTACTGTTTTTTCAGATATAGCTTCTAATGAAGTACTTACGAAACTATTCGAGGAACTTGGTCTGGCCGTTGATGAGTTGAGGGAGCTTATTCTGAACTGGCATCCATTATCTAGCAAAATTTACTTTGTAAGTTTCATTACGTCTCTATATTATAATCAAGGGTTTTCCCTCCACCCACTTTCCCACCCTATTTTTTCCTCTCAAAACTATCACATCATAGATTATATGCTACTATTATATTGATATTATTTTTATTTTACTCATCACGTACAAAAATATATCATAGTTGCTCACATTAATTATTGTCTACATATATTCTTTATGCTGTTTCACTCAGTGCCTAAATAAAGCTCTGCTTTGTACTAGATGTTCACCTAAATTCTAGTTTTTATTGAGTCTAACTACATATCATTACCCTTGTATGCCTTGGTTAGACAAGATGTGCTGAGGTTGGCAGCGAACAATTTGCTTGTATATTTGTTTAACTTGGGATTTCATCTGGTATAGAAGTATATTATGTACTAGTTGTTTTTTCAGGCCTGCTTATCACAGATGTTATTTGCCTTAATTATTGTATATTAAGTATGTGTTGGTTCTCACGCTTTCCTCTTTCTTGATCTCTAGGTTAATCAAGTTGATCCCTTAGTATCAACAATTCAGGTCTTGGGTGTCAGCATTTTACAACAGCTGAAGAATTCGCCACAATGTCTCCCTGATAATTTGGGAAACGAAACATCATCAACCATTAAAAAAGCTATTATGGAACAACCGGAAGGTGTAGGACCAAGTTTGGAGGTCCTGGAAAACATTGCTGACAACCTGGGTCTAAGGTCTAATCAAGAGGTCCTCATTGAGGCTGTATCCCTTGAAAAGTTGAAGGAGAAGGCTGAACAAATTGAAAACACTTCAGAAGTTGAATATATTGATAAAATGATTTCAGTTGTAAATCGAATGCATGAGCATCTTGTTATGCTTAAGCAAGCTGAGAGTTCTATCCCAGTGTCGGTACCTGCTGATTTTTGTTGTCCTCTCTCTTTGGAATTGATGACAGATCCGGTCATTGTGGCATCTGGACAAACATATGAGCGGGCTTTCATCAAGAACTGGATTGATCTAGGTCTTACTGTTTGTCCAAAGACACGTCAGACTCTGGTCCACACCAATCTAATACCTAACTACACTGTAAAAGCATTAATTGCTAACTGGTGTGAAACACATGATGTGAAGCTTCCTGATCCCATTAAGTACAAAAGCTTAAATCAACCATCTTGCTTTCATGGGTCTATGGAGTCTGGTCTGATCAAGGATTCCCCTGTTATAACTAGTGGTGAACCCCACCAAGAAAGAACATCAGCATTGCATCACTCTTCTATTCCAGGTGGTTCTTCAAATGGCACGGTTCATGAGCCATATGTGGATCTTGAAAGAATATCACACACAGGTTCAGATGATGGATCTGCCAGCTCACATGAAGGGAGCGTCGATTCAGTTGATGAATCATTAACATCACCATCCAGAAATGCCTTGAGCTCAGAACAATCTCAAACTGATGTTAGAACTGCTACTGATATCAACAATACTCTGCTGTCAACCAGTTCAGTCCACGGTCGGGATGCTTCTGGGGAATTGAATTCAGGGAAAGATGCTATTCCCTTGCCAACTCAGCACAGAGAATCTGAGTTTTCATCCCAATTAGCAGTGCCAAGGTCTCGAAGCCAAACTATATGGCAACGGTCATCTGAGTGGCGTGTTCCTAGGGTAGTGTCTACTGAAACAAGAGCTGATCTTTCTGCTGCTGAAACGCAGGTTCGGAAATTAGTGGAGCAGTTAACGATTGATTCTCTTGATGCTAAGAGAGAGGCAACATCAGAACTTCGCCTTCTTGCTAAGCACAATATGGATAACCGAATTGTGATTTCAAATTGTGGAGCGATTAGCTTATTAGTTGATTTACTGCAATCAACTGATTCCATAATCCAGGAAAATTCTGTTACAGCTCTCCTTAACTTATCAATCAATGATAACAACAAGGCTGCTATTGCAAATGCTGGTGCAATTGAACCTCTGATTCATGTCCTTAAGACAGGGAGTCCAGAAGCCAAGGAAAATTCAGCTGCCACTCTTTTCAGCCTCTCAGTTACTGAGGAAAACAAAATCACGATAGGGAGGTCTGGGGCAATTAGACCACTGGTTGACTTGTTGGGAAACGGAACCCCTAGGGGGAAGAAAGATGCTGCCACTGCCTTGTTTAATTTGTCCATATTTCATGAAAACAAGGACCGGATTGTGCAAGCCGGTGCTGTTAAACACCTTGTAGAGTTAATGGACCCAGCAGCTGGAATGGTGGACAAGGCTGTGGCAGTTTTAGCAAATCTTGCCACAATACCAGAAGGGAAAGCAGCAATTGGTGATGAAGGTGGGATTCCTGTTTTGGTTGAGGTTATTGAGTTGGGTTCTGTGAGAGGAAAGGAGAATGCTGCAGCGGCTCTTCTACATCTATGCTCAGACAATCACAGATATTTGAACAGGGTGCTCCAAGAAGGAGCCGTGCCACCTTTGGTAGCATTGTCACAATCAGGCACCCCAAGGGCCAAAGAAAAGGTATGGTTCTCTATGTTTCAAAAATTTAGTTGCCTTATTTTATTTCTTTTGGTACAAAAAGAGATGATGGATTTCTTTTTCTGTTTAGGCCCTTGCCCTCCTTAATCAATTTAGAAGCCAAAGACATGGTGGTGGTGGGAGAGCTTGATCTCAATTTTGCAACCAGTTGGGCCAGCCAAAGTTTTTGAATCAGTTTACAGAATATGTAAGATTATACGCTCCATTGTGCACATAATATGCGTAAAGGCGTCTTTTTTGTTTATTACACGTGCTTGTAAAGGCTTGAGGGGGGCAATATGTATGTATGAGGAGGATTGATTGTGTCCTCGTGTGGCACACGTCTCTTTGATGCAAGTGTAACTTTTGTTTCAGAAACAAAAATTTTTCTGGGTTTTGGTACTGAGCTAAGGCAAAATGTAAGAGGACAAATACTTGTATTTGGCTTGTTTGGTGATGTCCTAACTATCCCTTTCAATGAGATAGAGATCTGGATGTTGTGTTCTTCCTTAGATGATGATAGTATATAACAAGCATTTGAAGAAAAAAAAAAAAAAGTTGATACTGGTGGACTTATTAGGCTTTGTATTTGGTTGTTTTTGTTACCAAATTCACATTCTTTGTGTCTATTACATTATCTTGAGTTTTGGTTCATCAAACATACAGATATCCACAATTTATGTTTTTTTATCGTTGGTGAGTCGGGTCAGCCAACCTTTCACAATTGAAGGGTTGAGTTAGGGATTCAATCAATAAGTTAGTCTATTAATATGAGACTATTTGAAATTATCACCACTACTTTATTAAGAAATAAAATAGAAAGAGAAGTTGTAAAATAAGTATCCATAAGAGTTGCATTGTTATGCTAAACCGATTGAATTGCTTGCAATATGCAGTTGTGGATCTCAATTTTATTCTTCAGCAGCAATTTGGAACTTTTGCCTCTGAGGTTTGATTGTATTTTTTAAAAAGGAAGAGATACTTTTCTTTATATTGATAATTTTATTAATGGTCAAGTTTTTCAATAAAAATAAGAATTTGAAAATTGAAATATAAAGAACTTTAGAAAGGGACTTTTATTTTGGTTTTAGAGTTAATGCTTACTTATTTTCTCTTCAACTATATTGCAGATTGTTATATAATATTTTTTATCCAAGTTATAGGAGACTTCAAACTATTTAAGTGCATTTAATTAAACTAATATTGTATAAAAATTATTTAATTTTAAGAAATTGAGGTATCCTATAAAAATTAATCTGCCCTTTTAAAGTGATAATGATAAAGTAAGCTATTCCATATCAAAAATTAAGATTTAAAGTTTTAACATGTTCATGATTTGTTATGTGTGCATACATAATATTAGTCATTTATTTTCTTATCAATTATTAAAATTGTTTACTTTATGGCCTTTATGTGACATATTCTTTTGTCATTGATTGTCAAATCTTTTTAGCTAGGGTTTGATGGATTAGAATTGATTGGAGTGTGATGTAATTGACTTCTACTCTTAATCTAACCTTTTGTTTGTAGTTTAGTAGCAACCTTTATAAAAGAAGTATTGGAATGTAGTAGTTAGTAATGACTATGAAATTGGAAAATATAGTTTTGGACCATGCTTCTAATTGATTTTGATTGCCTTCCTTTAAATATATTGGGTCCATGACTATAGATATAATTCAATATGTTGGACCAGGCCTCATCTTGTGGAATCAAATAAGAAAAACAATGTTTCTATGATGTGAATTTAATTTTTTTTTAAATACTATTGTTTTTAACTTTTAAAACAAAACTCAAAACATATTTAAGCTGTTTGGATTTTTTATATTCATTTTATTTCCATTTTCTCTCTTCCACTCTCTCTGCTAAATTATTTTTCAACATATTTTTAAAACTAAATAACAAAAACCTACTTAAACACATCCTTATTCGCACACAATTTTAATTAAGGGTTAATTAATCTGTGTGAATTCTAGAGAAATTAAATAGCGAGCCATTTTAATAAAATTCAATTCTAATCACAAATGAAATACTGTAGTTAAATATATATTTAACTACTAATCCATAGCAATTTGGTGAAATCTAACCGTAATGATTTTGCCCATTTGAGAAAACTCACCTTATTGAAACAGTTCTTTCATTTCATTTAATTGGATTCCTCTATTCCTATACTTTTCTTAATTGAATTTAAAATTTTCTTCAATCTTCATTAGCAGCATCTAAACAATTTTATTCAGTAAACTAATACACATCAAAAGTAATTCTTATAAAAAAAACACTATTCCACTTCATTTCATCACTTTTTCTGAAACAGTTACAAATGTTCGCATACATCCTTAAAGTGAAATTACATGTAAGAAACTTGCTTTAATTACAATTGATTCCTTACAGAAACTGTGTACTAAAATTGAAATTGAACTTAACAAACAAAAGAACATTTGAAGGCACAGGAAAACACCTTATAAGATGAACTGACAGAAGAACTCCCCCCACGTTTGGGTGTAGATGTAGAACACACAAAAACACACTTTATAATTTATCTGTTGTTTCTCCTCTAATTAGGCCTTCTACAATGCCTCCTTATCTGTCCATTTGACCCAGTTAAAGGTTTGATGTTTCCCATCTTAATCATGGCAGTGACAAAATCAGACTCAAATGCCCTCTGATCGTTGCTGTAAGCTCTAACAAGTGAATCTGTGGATCCTCCATCATAGAGAACTTGATCAGAATGAAGGAGTCCCTTTTTGTTGATGAGGTTCTTGTAGTAGTTGTTGTCAAAATGGTTAGGAGTTTTGAAATCTAGTGGTGCTACGTTGTTGTCCTTTGGTGTCCCATTACTATTTCTTGGACAGTTCTTTTGCCTTGCCTTGGCAAACAAACTCTCAATGTTTTTTTCATTGTATATGCGACTTCCATAAGTAGCACACCTTGCCTTCCCAATTGTATGTGCTCCTGAAACCACAGAAAAAATATCAAATAAACAGGAGTACTCCAATTTCAGTAATATAATATGTGACACGTAAAATTTTTAACATTACACTAAAATATTGAAACATGGAAGCGATATATAGTTGCAAAGTTCTTCTGCATACATGGTGTGTTGTACAATTGATGCACTAATCAAATTGATTATTTAGTTTTTTTACATTTGAATTGCACCACTTGTCAAAGCATGTTATAACGAAATTGAAGCAGAATAATGCCAACTGAAAATGATATGTAAATGGATGGTGTTTTCTTTTTTGCTGTGGAAACATTTAAATATTACCAATCAATAATGCCGTATATATCTTTTCCAGTTAGTTAAACATGCTTTTCTTTTAACTTGACTCTTCTATGTTCAGAAGTCATACATGGCCTTTAGCTTAGAGCACGAGCATGACATGCATGCACGTAGTTGTTTAAATGTCACATCAGGTCCACTATCCACTTTATGTAATTATTAAGTAAAGAGATACTGTATTATACAATGAAATTTATTTTTTCTTTACTCATCTATATATTAATATTATTCACATTTTTTTTTCTTCTTATCAGTCTTGTAAAAATACTGTATAGATAAAGAAATTTCTTCTTATCAGTATCGTATAAAGTGGGCTTGAAAGGTCCAATGATATTAGCAATAATACAGATTGTGTCACGCAATGAAAGAGAGATAAGGGCAATAAAAATAGAGAAAAGGACATATATACCAGACAAGGCAACCATGTCCTTGGCAGAGAGGCCTTGATCTTTAAACCTTGAGATAAGGGTGCTGAGGGAAGAAGCTGGAGATGGGAGAACACCACTCCTTGCAAGTTGGAAGAATCCAGTCTTGGAATCCCTTCTACCAAGTTTAACCTTCCAAAATGGCCCTCCAAGCTGCATAATCAAATTTTATAAACCAGAAATTAATACTTATATTTTCTTATTAACATATCATTTTACTACATCATACTAGTAATTATCATCACACCTATGTTTTTTCCATTTTTGTTTTTTCCCCTATATAGGTGTTGAATAACTCATGTGGGTGATGTAATCATGCACGATTAGTCAAACTAAAACATAATTACTAACCAGTTAAAAAGTCTAACAATTTTTCTTTTAATTTTAAATTTGAATATGATTAATTTGACTTCTGATAACAAATTAACATATATAGGTAGGGTTAGAACATACAATAGTGACAGAGTCACGAGCAGCAATGGCTACTATATCAGCACATGAGACTATTCCGGGGCAAACTGCCTCCACCTTAGACTTGATGGCATCAATGACTTCATAGCCTCTCAAAGAATTATCGTTCGGTGGTGCAGTCTTCTCTGAGGAAGGGCCATCAAGTAGTACTGATCCATCACAACCCTATTTCCAATTAAGCAACAACACACGATAACACCAATTAGTCCTTTCTAATACATAAAATGCATGTTTAAAGAGCTACAAAGTTTAATACAAGGACGCTACAATTTAAAGAATGTTATTTGTTATTGATAACTTAGTTTGATAAATTATTGTAATTGCGATGTTATATTTGATTTATTTTAACCAGATAAACATGAAGTTTTCAATAGTTCACGTAATAATATCTAACAAAAATATTTAATATAAATCATACAGTTTATTAGAATAAGCAACTCTCAAACTCAAAGAATAAACTCAACTCAATTTATCTAATTAATTAAGGTTAAAACATAACTTAGACCAATTCAATTTTACAGATTGAATTTACCCCAATTCAATCCATTTTGAAATCCTTGTTTTGGTAAATAATTTTTCTTATTGATTATCTTGGACTTCTTGTTTAAATAGTGTGTTGTTTTAAATTAATGTATTATGCAAAGGAGATTAGTGAAAAGAAAAAAAAAAAGTAGAAGTAAGAATAAATATGAAACATAAACTCATATGGCAAACATTTCATTCAGTCGTAAATAAATAGAAAATCATATTACATGATCACTCTAATTGACTAAAAAAATTTAAATATGCTTAAGTTACTTTATCTGAGATTCGGACCTATGACCTGTGGGCGGAATAACCAAAACACCTATGTTTTAAAATAGAGTGATTCACACTTCCACTTAACAATCAATAATATTATTATCTTATTCTAAAATTTTGTTTATATTTATTTTTATTAGTTAAATATAATATTTTACTGTCAAAGGAGTTGTAAGTTGCAAGTAAGAGAAAACAAGTGCACGTTAAAAAATTATTTCACCATGAAATAAGTGGTTTACATACCATGAAAACATCTGGATAAGAACATTTTCGCTTCATTTTTTTATGCTTAGAACGTGTCATATTATTGGTGATGTCACATCATCGAATATTACCTTTCAAAGTGATAGAAACTTAGAAAGAAAGAAAGATAATAACGTAGCACAAAAAGAACATAGTATTACACTATTAAATACTAGTATTTTAGTATTACCCTTATCCACGCACAACGTCTTACATTCTTCATGAAAGAATACGTACGTGAATGATCATATATATATATATATATATATATATATATATATATATATATATAT
>Ga0099825_1002333_pt1 | contig 25164 bp, 9 predicted proteins | sample SiratroredBW_FD_76838 | JGI IMG/M metagenome (GOLD analysis project Ga0099825, IMG submission 76838) | Root nodule microbial communities of legume samples collected from California, USA - Siratro red BW | ecosystem: Host-associated > Plants > Roots > Nodule | place: USA: California | collected... | reverse complement strand
TTCTAGATCCTAGATTCAATTCTTCAAACTTCAAGAGGTCTTCACCCATCCATCACATGATCTAGAGCATCTTCACTTGGTTGAATTCATCAAATCACTGCATCAGTCCACTGGTGCTAACAGACATTATACTTATTCAAGTTTATGTTGATGATATAATCTTCGGATCCACTAATGAGAATCTTTGTGAGCAATCTGTAGTAGCTATCCAGGGAGAGAGTTTGAAATGTCTATGATAGGAGAGTTAAACTACTTCCTAGGACTGCAGATCAAGCAATTCAAGCATGAGACTTTTCTAAGTCAATCAAAATCCTGTAGGGACTTGCTAAAGAAGTTTGAGATGGAGAACTGCAAGGAGGCTCAACACCAATTGCTACTGGATATTATCTTGATGCAGATGATAAAGGAGTCAATGTAGAACATACCAAATACAGAGGACTAATTGGCTCGCTCCCATATCTAACTGCAAGCATGCCAAATATAATGTTTAGTGTGTGCCTATGTGCTAGATTATGGTATCCAAGTGAGGTATCATTGAGTTTAGTTGGCTATTCTAACTTTAATTTTGGAAGTTGCAAATTAGATAAGAAAAGCACTAGTAGAACTTGTCACTTGCTTAGAGCAAGTCTGATTTCATGTCACAACAAGAAGCAAGCTTGTGTAGCATTGTCAACTGTAGAGGTAGAATATATAGCTGTCGGAAGCTGTTGTGCAGAAAGTCTTTGGCTTAAGAAACAACTAAGTGATTTTGGCTTAAAACTCTCTATAATTCCTTTGTTTTGTGATAATACAAATGCAATCAACCTAACAAAGAATCTTGTTCAGCATTCCATAATCAAACATATTGAAATTCGCCACCATTTTATCAAAGATCATGTTAACAATGGTGACAGTGAAATTCAGTTTGTTGTTTCTGAAAAACAATTAGCTGATTTATTCATTAAGCCATTGGACAAGGAGAGATTTAATGTTCTAAGAACTGAGCTTGGAATAATTCACTTAAGCAGTGTTATATGAGACTGTTTATGCAATTTTGACACAATTTTAGTTTCTACAAAACTAGTTCAATCGATTGAAACAAGGATTCAATTAGTTGATATTTTACTATAGTAAATTATAATTGATTTGCGATTAATTCTAGTGCTTATCTTTTAATTGTGCAAGCTTGGGAATTGCAATGTGAAGTTTGTACAGGCATAGTTTCAGTCAAAGAATGGAGATTGAATGACTTTAGCTATCCCAGGCATGGAGTTGGCCTATGCAAGAGAGAAATTCTAAAAGGTGTCACACATCTTCAATTGATTGAAAGTCAAAGACTTAAAAAGCTGTTGTTAGGAAATCCTAAAGCTAAGTCTTATCATCTTTCAATTAAGTGAATATCTACTGAATCCCAAGTACTCAAAAATAGCTAATTGGTTTGACATTCTATGCACAATCTTTGCTTTATTCTGTACAGCATATCACAACATGAAATTCTACATATAGCATGCATTCTGTTTTACATTTCTGCACTGCATTACTCCATAAAAACAACCCTGCTTGGCCTAGTAATTCTTCTACCTTTAGCTCATTCCTTTCTCCTCAGCCATGTCAATCTCCACTACACCCAAAAAGAGATCTGAGAGTTTTGGAAAAAGAGAGTTTTGGAGGAAGAAAGTAGTTAAACTGGGCACTTGAAGAGGTGGCTCTCGAGTAACCACAAACAGATTGGGATCTACCTTAATGAAGTTAGTCACAAGGTAATAAACAACCCAAAATTTGTGAGGATGGAATGGCTTGAGCAGGAGAATTTGAACAATGTTAAGAGGATGTTGGAGAAATTTCTCAATCTAACAGGGAACTTATACCCTAATTTGGTGAGAGTCTTTTTCACCAATTTGTCCTTTGAAGATGACATTATGTGCTCTCATGTAAAAGGGGTAGATATGGTGATTACCAATGATGTTTGGATTGTTGTTACTTGTTTAAAAAGCACTAGCAGAATAGTGGGAAAAGGTAACACTGCATCTCTAGAGAACTTCAACAAGGTGTAGTTTTTCAGGTCTTTCTTGAGGAACCCCCATGCTGTAATGAGAGGCTACCATGTTGGAGGCCTTTCCATGAATCCTAGGCTTCTTGCTTTTATAGTTATTTGGCAACTCACTCCAAGAGGTTACAATCATGTTTTCTTGACCGAGGAGGACTTGATCTTAATGTATTGTATAATGCATAGATATAAGATCAATTGGATTAATATGATTAATGAGCACATGATGAAGACAGGAAAGTTGGTTGATTATCGTATTCCTTATGTTATTTTGGTGTCCAAGCTTATTGAGCACTTTGAGGTAGACTTGGAAGATGAGTTGGTTGAAGTTGTCAAACCCCACAATGAAATTACTACTGCCACTCTACACAAAATTGGACTGAAGAATATCAATAATGAATACTGGATCTGTAGAGCAGATGAAGATGAAATGGGACAACAATCTAATAAAGGAGAAGGTGTAGGACAACAAGAAGATGAGGCAGGACCAAGTGTGACAGTTGCTGCTACTGGTGGAGGAAGTTTTGATGCAACAGCTATTGGGGGTTTTGCTCTAGTTCCTTATGCACCTTCAGTGGACAGAGGTGAGCCTTTTTTAAGGTTTGAGCAAATGGTCCTTAGTAGGCTCAATACTATTGTTCAAGATCAGAGGAGCCACCATGAATTTTGTACATCCAGGTTCCAGCACCTAGATGGGCAAGTTGAACCTATTCAAGAGCAGTTGGGAGACATGTACTATGGCCAACCAGAATAGAACTTGCTTGCATATTCACATAGTAGGTCATAGGTCTCTTCAAACTTATTTGATGAATCCAATGGGGGAGAAGTAATGTGTGTGTTTGTTTGTTTGCTACTGTTGCTTGTATTTCAGTTTCTAGGTTGCTAGAGTGCTGCTATGTATGTTGTTGTTTCTGTTGTCTATTGTTGCTATGTTTTTCTGGTGGTGTATTTCAGTTCAATTTAATCAAATTTGGACCTTGTTTGATTTGTTTTAGGCTCTAGAATGGTTGGTGTTATCATGCAATGATGTTCTCATGTATTTCTAGTTTCTATATTAATGAAAAATGATATTTTTGTTTGTATTTAACAATGGTCTTTACTTTGAAAGAGTGTCCAAATCTGGGGGAGCATTGGTGTTTACTGGTTTGTGAACTGCAGAAAATCAATCAGCAGATTTTATGGTTCAATCAACTTATTTTTCTAAACCTGCTATAATAACATATTTTCAATAAGTTGTTTTCTGGATTCAAATAGAGTGAAAATCTATTGGTACAGTTTATGCAGGCTTATTTTAATGCAACTCAACACACACTAGATTGCCTTCATCAAATTGGGGGTAATTGTTAGCAACACAACTACTCTGTGATTTGATGAAGTCAACTTGGACCAAGCATGGAGATCATTTGAAGATTGGTTTAGTCCTTAAAGTGTGTGTGTGAGAGTAGGTATGCGATTCAAAATCATGAGCATGCACTTTGATCCACTTGAAAGAGCTTCAAAGATCCATTTAATATAATTTTAATCAAATGGAATTAAGTAAGACTTAATCAGTTTCAAGAACCTCTTTTACTAGGTACTACAATCAATTGTTTTCGAAAATCAATTTGCTAAAAATTCTGTTTTGAGAAAAACCAATCGATTGATTTTTGGATTCAATCGGTTGAATTGCAACCTGCAGTTCTTTTTTATAAAAGTTTTAGTTTTTAAAACTGTAGAGGCTTTTCTTTTTAAAAAATAATAATACAAAACGAATATATAAGGATTTTGAGAGATAGCTCTAAGTGAGAAAAACTGTGATAACTGAAGATAAGTGAGTTCGTCAATTGAAATCAAGTGGTTCTCTTTAAGAAAGATCAAGATTGTAGATATTGAAGCTCTTTATTGGTGAAAAATGTGTTGCTCTGGTTCTGCATCATTAGAGATAAGTTTTTTGCACTGGTTTTTTGTCACTGAAGTGTTATAAAGTGCAGAGTTAATTTCGGTTTTGATATTTGCATGTATTTGTGAGTGGTTTGTCTACAAATTGTATAGGGTTTAAATTTGTAGGTGTGTAGTAGGGTTCTGCACTGGTTTTATTTTCTCTGTAGGGTTCGGAGGTGATATTTTGCAAGGTGTAGAGAGTTTCTTGCAGGGTGCAAGTGTATTTGTGATTGTATTGCTTGAACTTGGTGTTCTTAAGTGAATTTCTTTGCTAGTTGGAAAAGAGACTGGATGTAGGTCTTGAGGAAGAGTGAACTAATATACTTCTTGGTGCTTTGATTCTATGCATTTTTCTCAACTCCGTAAAAAAAATTCAATCAATTGATTTCGGCTTTCAATTAATTATTTTTCTGTGAACTGCATCTTTACCTATTATGTTCTGCAAATTCTATGGTTCTGGAAATTGTGTTTGGCATTTTGTGATTTCTATGTCGTTTCATACTATATTTTCCATAAGCTTTGTGAATTTGATTTGTACCATTTTTCATTTTTGAAAAATCATCTAATTGCTTTCGAGTTTTCATCAATTGTACCTGTTGTTGTTGTAATTCCATGAGGTTCTGCAATTGATTGAGTGTGTTGTTCAATTGATTAAATTCTATCTTTGACTCTATGTGAACTAATTTTGATTGATTGCGTTTGTTGTTTAATTAATTATAGTTTGAAGAGTTGGTTTCTTTTCAATTTTTCGGTCCATTGATTTTTTGTTTTAATTGATTGATTTTTGTTTCAAAGAATCTTAAAATTTCACATTCCCAGTTTTTATTTTTTCACTGGTTTGGAGTGTTTTTTTGTGTTTGTATATTTTACTGTTCAATTGATTGTTTTTCTGATTCTGTGAAATGTTTCTTACCAAAAGATTCAATTAACTGTTTTTGTTTTTTAATTGATTAAATTAGTGTTGTGTTGATCTACGAGTGTATTTTTAATCAATTGTTTTGCACTTCAATTAATTGCTTTTGTGTTGTGCACTCAAAATTCATACAATTGATTGGTTTAATAAAGAATTTTCATTCTTTCCATTATTTCTTTCCATAGTTTGTGAAAATCTTTCAAAGCTCAATTCACCCCCGTCTTGAACACATCCTAAAACCCTTTTCAGTAAGGCTAGGATGGGTCTTAGTAGGGAATCCTATCTTATTTATCAACCTATCACTACAACAATTACAACTGGAACCACTATCCACAACCACAAAAACAAATATGGTAAAAATTTTGCACCTTGTGTGGAAGAGATTCCCTCGTTGTTATTGTTCTAGCTCAAGCGGCTGGCTCGTAAGAAGTTTTCTCACCAATAATAACTCTCCATCATAGGGATTGGTTTCTTCTTCAGATTATAAAACTTTTTCCTCACAAAGTGAAGAAGAGTTATTTAAGCTACTTGTGCTTTCCTCTTTTAAGGGCAGGTTCCATTTGTTAGGACACTTATAAGAGTAGTATCCCTTTTGAAAACACATGTAGCATTGGACATCTCTTGTTTTCCTTTAGAAGAATCTTTATTTTTCTAGAGGTTTTTCTTTTTCTTTTTTTTTTCTAGTGGTCTTTTTTATTTGAAGGGGTATCCCTCCCTCTTTCTGGGAAGAAGACATGTTGGGATATTCCTTTGTAGAACTTGTCTTCCTCATCAGTTGTTGCTTTACCCTTATCCACATGTGTACTAAGTCATTCATGTCATTATAGGGTAACAACTCTACCCTATCCCAGAATTCGTATCGGATACCACTTTGAAAGCGAGCAATTGTGATCCTTAACTCCTCTCTTATCCCTGCCTTCATTAACAGTAGCTCTATCTTCTTTTGATACTTCTCAATAGTCGTATCTTTTTGTTGGAGTTGATGGAGTTTGTCCATCAACTCTACACACCCTTCCATAGGGTGGATCTTAATTCATTCCAATATTAATTTTTGTGACATTTGCATAGTTGTTTCATCTTCATCTTCCGCTTTAAACAGTCATCCCTATGATGATGATGCCTAGACCTATGTTGTCTAGGAGGAGGTTGATACAAATCATGGTTATGTTGGCTAATCTCTGAAAACTCTTCATGCGAGGAAAAATCTTCATAACTCACCTCTCTTCTTCTAGACCCCTTACGATGTCTATCTTTTTACTACAAGAAAAATAGTATTTACCTATAACAAAAATTCATATGTAATGGACAAAATTCGTTGGTAATCCAAAATTATCTACGAATTTACCTATAGATATTACATAATTATTATTGTTGAAAATTATATAAGTTGAAGTTTAAGAGTAATGAGAAAAACAGTGGTTTAGTTTGATAACAATTAATTAAAAACCTAGATTTTGGAATAAAACAAATTCAATAGTGATAGAACCAATAGCACATAGAATTGATATAAAAAGAGAAATTTAAGAATCAATTTATTTGAACAATTCAGAAAAAACAGTAGGTTAATTTTAAATTCAATTGATTGTTAATACCAGAAGATTCAATTTACAGTGCAGCAGTAGTTTGCAAATATCACAGAGCACAAAAACAGTAAAGGCACACACAATTTTTATACTAGTTCACTCTTTTTCAAGAGTTACGTCCAATTCCTTTCCAACACTAGCAAAGGTTCTACTAATTACACAAATATTACAATGAAAAACAAGTCCAAGAACCAATCTTGAACCCTACAAGATTGTCCAAGAATCCCGATGCAGAACACTACTGCACAAATAGAGAAAAACTACTACAGTTCCAACTTAGAAACACTATCTAAATGGAATCTCAATGCCAAACACACTTAGAAACTCTATCTAAATGAATTACAATACCACAATGTATGAAAACGAATTACAATCGGAATTTACATCAAATCAGCACCTAAAAACTCTCTCAATACATAAAAAAAAAATTTCCTAGACATGAAGAATGTAGTATAATGCTTCAATCATTCAAATGCATGGAAAATTAGGTCACGATTGAGAATCAACGTTGATCTTTGATGAATCTTGAGAAACCTCTCAATCACTATGAAATCTTGCTCTCTCTCATGCTCTCACAAATGCTTCATTATTATTATTCTTATTTTGACTATTATTGTTATTATTATCAATATTAGTAACTATGATATTTAATAATAATATTATTATTAATACTAATAATACTAATAATAATAATAATAATAATAATAATAATAATCATAATATTAATCATATTATAAATAATATTAATAAATATAATATCAAAAGTAATATTAATAATAATATTAATAACATTAATAATAATAATAATAATAATTATTATTATTATTATTATTATTTATTATTATTATTATCATGATTACTAATTTTAACGATATTGCTAATTTTTATTAATAATAATATTAATAATGTTATTAATAATAATAATGTTAATATAATTAATAATAATAATAATAATATCGTTAATATTGGTAATAATATTAAAAATAATAAGCTAACTTTTAATTTTCGACTAATTATTTCCTTTACGAAAAATAACCGATAACAACTGCAAACAATGTAGTTTTTCAATTACGAGTATTATTTGTGAGTAAAATGTGATGATTTTACCCTTAAGGCAACGTAGCATGTGAGAAAGAGATAGAAAGAAAACCAGACCTATTAGATTAATTAGATTACATTTGGATAGGATCATGCAAATGTCTCTTTCTCAGAATTGGATTTGTAAAGGTTAAAAGTGACAAACCGTCCTTCGGTGCAAAGAATATTCCCATTAATAATTATTAATTTATTATGATTTAATTATGTAATTTTTTAAGCTTGATGCTAACATGTTGATTGTTGAGAGAGTCCTTTAATGATAAATTTAAGTAAATTTAGCAAAAGAAAGCAAAAACTGGGAAAATGAGTAGTGAGTGTGGGGATATATAAGCCATTGTCGATGTCGGTGGTCCTCACTAGATTTTTATCACGTTCTTCCATCTAACAATCGTGTTCCTTCTCTTGCGTATGAAAAGATTGGTGCAAATGGCTTAACTCGTTTACCTACGAGGGTTCCTGTGATCACTTTTTAATTTTATTATTCACAAAAAAATGTACTTTAAAATTAATTATGAGAAAGTGTATGTAGTTGTTATACGAGTGGCAGGGGAATTCTTCACTCAGAACAAAAACAACACATTAATTGGAGTCATTTCAACATCACTCTAAAGCTAAGCTTGTGTACTTGGAAAACGCTAAGACAAATGCTAATTGCCGAATGGGGACAATTATTGCAAAATATTCCAAGACATCAAATCCTCAAATCATATTAGGCCCCCAAGTACATCCCTTTGTTCATCATTACATTGGGAAAATTTAAATGTTTTTTGAGGTATAATCAAGTAAAAATATCTATCATTTTTAAATCAACTGCGAGTGGCTTTCTTAGTATTTGTTAGCCTAAGATAATATATGATTTTTAAAATTATCATTTTTAATGATTCGTTTTCATGCAAATGTTTTACTATTTTTGTTACGTTAGACGTCTAATTTGACTAGAACGTAATGGTTTATTTATAGAAGGAGTTTATTGACTTTACTCCAACTCACATTAGTTCATACGTTACAAAATTAATTAATTCCACTAATTATTGATGCTAATACAAGAAGAGTCTAATCTCAATTGACACGAAAGCTATTCCTAGACCTTTTTAAGCTGTGCCTCTTTTGAAATAGAATTGACAAGTTCTAACAGCGAAACAAGTTAAGATAATGGGAAGAAGAAAAGAAAAAGGTTACAACTGTCCAGGGCAATAATGAAGACTAGATATGAAATTATGGTGACTTGACCATACATAATATTTGATGAAAATTATTGGATTACCTACCTACCGTTGATTTTTCTTTGGAATGAATATGCAGAACAAAAATGGAAAACCATAAAGAAGACAAACGCATGAGTAAAATTTGATGCTTACTCTAATTCGGCAACACAAACTGAAATGTGGTACGAACCTTATCTCCTATGTCACACTGTTAAGGCTTGGCTGCATTATTATCACTCTGAGCCGAACACAAAATGTCTCTGAAAAAAATGCCTGTCTCTTTCTTCTGGGTTGTCTGAATTTCATAATATTTTGTCTGACACACCCTTCAGAAATTGAGTTATATATTCCCCTTTAAAAACAAAAGAACTGTTTTTTTGTTTGTTTGCAAAGAGTATATAGCACAGAGGGAACAACCCTCTGACTGCACTGATTCTCCCTTATCTTCCCCTACTCACTTCACTCCAAAATTTTCTTGGCATCGACCTTTGACCAGTCCTGGGATTTCCCAGTGTTGAATGGCCTGAAAACTGATTGAGTTGGTCTTTTGGTTGGTTCACAGTGGGGGCACTGTGATCATATAATAATAAAAGGGAGAAAGGGGTATAATATGATCATAGAATTAGTGTTATGCGGTGCCACTGCCAGCAAATAGTCACTAGGAATTTCCTCACTAGCACACAAAGTTGTTTTGTTTGCTTTTGGTATTGCTGAAGAAAGCATATGTTTGAATCTTGAACAGAAGCCCCCCTGTTGATTTAATACCCACACATGGTTTTTAGTTCCTTGACTTAGTGACAGAATCTGACACAACCAACTATTTGTTAAAATAGACTCACACAGAAACAGAATTTGGACTCACTACTTCCCATCACTGAGAGGACCTTATCAACATTTTTTCTTTAACACTAGGTTTATGATTTATCTCCCACCCTCTTCCCCTTCCACTAATTTCAAAATTATGGACAAAATTCTCACCAGACTAGTCTTAATCAAATTCCAAACCCTCTTTGCAGAATAGAATAGCCCTGCTCACTCACGCAAACAGGATAACAATTTTCCATTGTTATTTTTTTTTTCTTCAATGTTTAAATAGTGAATTGGCAAGGAGAAAAAGTTGGCATGCTTTTTCCCGAAAACTATAGAAAAAGAAAGGAGTTCAGAAGTGATGGCTTTCTTTCTTGTTTGCCGTTATACGAAATAAACCCCAACACACATAAGAGAACACGCATGATTGCTGGTTGCAATTAAGAAACCAATTTCAACCCAACGTTATGATGATTATATATACATATACAGAGTCTTTTTTTGTGTGTTTGTCTAATACGCTGTCAATTAACGAGGTTTAAATTAACAGTCATGCAATTAGCCAATTCTTGTGAATTATTATGATCATAGGGTCCATGATAAAGTTGAGAAGACAAAAAAGGGAAACTAATATAGTGGATAAATAAAAGACAAGAGAAAGGCATTAGACAACAACAGCTTTCTTTCTTTCATCAAACAGGAATTGCTTTTTACAGTGGCTAGGTTCAGTTCACTATGCAAGTTAAAAACAAGGACTAAAATCAAAGTCTTTTTAAACATAGAATTAACCTAAAAAAGAGTAATTAAAATCCCTCCCTCCCCCTAACATGTCCACAAAAAACAGTTCACGTGAACCGCCATGAAAAGCTACCAACCACATAATAATGTCCACCTTTAGATTCTTCATCAATTCTGATTGATCCACTGCTTGTGGCCGGAAACCCATTTTGGACATTTGGGACTAAAATATTTTTCCACCACCCTTGAGTTCAAGAGCTCCACCACAGGTGCAAACTTCACACACCTTGGAGTCTTGTACTGATTTATTGAAGCCCCTAGGCTTATGGCATAGTCCATGAGCTTGTCAAAAGTCCCCTGTTCCACAATCTTGATCTCGAGGGGCCCAATTGATTTGTCTGAGACACGCCCTTGGCGATACACACTGTTCAGTGATTCCTCTATGGTTAAGCAACAATCCTCAAACACACAGGGTGGAATTGGGGTTGAACCTTTCAGGGCCAGCTCCCAGTACAAGACATAGTGCCCAGGGATTGTTGTGGTGTCTGCATAGCTTGTGTAATCGGACACTGATGCATCAAAGGGCACCAAGTGTGTCACAGCATTCTTCATTGCGTTCTGAAGCTCCACCTCATCGGTCTTGTCTGAGTCTATGCTCAACACCACGTTCTTTCTGCACACAAAGTTGAATTGGGGTGCCTTGTTCTTGAATCCAGCCACCCTCAGCACATCACCAACTCTGTAACGATACAAACCTGTTCACAAAAAAATTGTTAACTGTCAATTACCAAACCCATCTTCCAATTACCAAACACTGTAACAAATAGTCGGAGTTTAGATAAAGTCAAGTTTCTTGGGGTATCAATTGTGATAGCATTAGTTACATTTGTTTAACAATTTTCTTCAATGTTACCATGAATTACAACTGCAATTTAAAACTTAAGATAATGTTAACAAGGGTGATGACTAAAATTTAGAACCTTGATGATAAGAAAAAAAAAATTGAAGAAAACTAGAGGGTGTTTGTTTATTCTTACCAGCATAAGTTGTGACAACGAGTTCATATTCTTGGCCAAGTTTGACATCAACAAGCTCAACCAGTTCCTGTTGTTCTTTCTCATTGAGGGATCTGGGGGTGTGGAGAGTGTCATTCACCCCATTGCTTCGGTTAACAGGCAAGAACTCGAAGTAGCACATGGTGGGAATAAGAGTGTAAGAGACCTCACTGGGTTTGCATAGAGGATTGAGGTTGACACCAAAGTAGCACTCACTGGAGGCATACATGGTGCACACAAGTGGGAGTCCATTGCTATAGTAGTCCAATGTGGGGATGTACTGTGACATTGTCCCGGTGACAATAACATCCACATACTTAGTATTTGGCCACAGCCTAGTGATTATGCCCTGCCATGAGCTCTTGCTACACTCAGTTTGGATAAGATCCGCGAGCTTAGGGTCAGGTTTGAGGATCTTCATGACAGCCTCACGGACGGAGGTGTCAGTGATCTGGGGGTTGATGGTTCCAGTTCTGATGTCGTTGCAAAGGAGGGACCAGTGTTTCTCAAGGAACCTAATGGCCCTTATGAAGCCAGAGGCAAAAACTGCCCCCACACGCAAAACTTCTTTGTTTTGGCAAAGGCCACAAAGGAGTTGGGAGTACATACTTTGGTAGGAGTCAGGGCAGAGGACAGTCTCATTTGGGCTGGTGTAGTTGGTGTAGGGATTATAGGGTCTTTCTTTGAAATAGGAACTTTTGTAGTAGCTAGTCAGAACTGGACGAGCCACAATCCCTCCAGGTGTTTTGGCCTCGGATTTTATGAACATTAGGTACATTCCTTTGCCCTTTTCCAAACCAGGAACAAACAGGCTCATCACTGGCATCAGAAGCCCATACAGTGAACTCCTCCTCCCTAGATCCTCCTCGATTGTTGGCATCAGCTTCCTCTCACCTCCTGATGTCCCAGAACTGCAAAAATCAACACACAATAAGAAAACCAAACAAACAACCCCATGAATATTTTGACATGCCCATGTGCACAAAGAAACAAAAAAAGACATGAAAACAAAACCCATAATAAAAAAATTATCTTTTTTCTTCTCTTGTTTCCACTTGAGTTAAGTTAGAACTAGGCCACCCCATTAGGACAGGTCTTAAGTTCAAACTTCATTATGTTATTTATTATATAAAAGAAAAAGTTAAAACTAAGTGTTGGCAGTGTATATGAAGAGAAAGTTGGAAGTAGGCCAAAAAGAGAAGGAAGTTTGTGTGAGAGAATATAATATATATATATATATATATATATATTATATTCTCTCACACAAACTTCCTTCTCTTTTTGGCCTACTTCCAACTTTCTCTTCATATACACTGCCAACACTTAGTTTTAACTTTTTCTTTTATATAATAAATAACATAATGAAGTTTGAACTTAAGACCTGTCCTAATGGGGTGGCCTAGTTCTAACTTAACTCAAGTGGAAACAAGAGAAGAAAAAAGATAATTTTTTTATTATGGGTTTTGTTTTCATGTCTTTTTTTGTTTCTTTGTGCACATGGGCATGTCAAAATATTCATGGGGTTGTTTGTTTGGTTTTCTTATTGTGTGTTGATTTTTGCAGTTCTGGGACATCAGGAGGTGAGAGGAAGCTGATGCCAACAATCGAGGAGGATCTAGGGAGGAGGAGTTCACTGTATGGGCTTCTGATGCCAGTGATGAGCCTGTTTGTTCCTGGTTTGGAAAAGGGCAAAGGAATGTACCTAATGTTCATAAAATCCGAGGCCAAAACACCTGGAGGGATTGTGGCTCGTCCAGTTCTGACTAGCTACTACAAAAGTTCCTATTTCAAAGAAAGACCCTATAATCCCTACACCAACTACACCAGCCCAAATGAGACTGTCCTCTGCCCTGACTCCTACCAAAGTATGTACTCCCAACTCCTTTGTGGCCTTTGCCAAAACAAAGAAGTTTTGCGTGTGGGGGCAGTTTTTGCCTCTGGCTTCATAAGGGCCATTAGGTTCCTTGAGAAACACTGGTCCCTCCTTTGCAACGACATCAGAACTGGAACCATCAACCCCCAGATCACTGACACCTCCGTCCGTGAGGCTGTCATGAAGATCCTCAAACCTGACCCTAAGCTCGCGGATCTTATCCAAACTGAGTGTAGCAAGAGCTCATGGCAGGGCATAATCACTAGGCTGTGGCCAAATACTAAGTATGTGGATGTTATTGTCACCGGGACAATGTCACAGTACATCCCCACATTGGACTACTATAGCAATGGACTCCCACTTGTGTGCACCATGTATGCCTCCAGTGAGTGCTACTTTGGTGTCAACCTCAATCCTCTATGCAAACCCAGTGAGGTCTCTTACACTCTTATTCCCACCATGTGCTACTTCGAGTTCTTGCCTGTTAACCGAAGCAATGGGGTGAATGACACTCTCCACACCCCCAGATCCCTCAATGAGAAAGAACAACAGGAACTGGTTGAGCTTGTTGATGTCAAACTTGGCCAAGAATATGAACTCGTTGTCACAACTTATGCTGGTAAGAATAAACAAACACCCTCTAGTTTTCTTCAATTTTTTTTTTCTTATCATCAAGGTTCTAAATTTTAGTCATCACCCTTGTTAACATTATCTTAAGTTTTAAATTGCAGTTGTAATTCATGGTAACATTGAAGAAAATTGTTAAACAAATGTAACTAATGCTATCACAATTGATACCCCAAGAAACTTGACTTTATCTAAACTCCGACTATTTGTTACAGTGTTTGGTAATTGGAAGATGGGTTTGGTAATTGACAGTTAACAATTTTTTTGTGAACAGGTTTGTATCGTTACAGAGTTGGTGATGTGCTGAGGGTGGCTGGATTCAAGAACAAGGCACCCCAATTCAACTTTGTGTGCAGAAAGAACGTGGTGTTGAGCATAGACTCAGACAAGACCGATGAGGTGGAGCTTCAGAACGCAATGAAGAATGCTGTGACACACTTGGTGCCCTTTGATGCATCAGTGTCCGATTACACAAGCTATGCAGACACCACAACAATCCCTGGGCACTATGTCTTGTACTGGGAGCTGGCCCTGAAAGGTTCAACCCCAATTCCACCCTGTGTGTTTGAGGATTGTTGCTTAACCATAGAGGAATCACTGAACAGTGTGTATCGCCAAGGGCGTGTCTCAGACAAATCAATTGGGCCCCTCGAGATCAAGATTGTGGAACAGGGGACTTTTGACAAGCTCATGGACTATGCCATAAGCCTAGGGGCTTCAATAAATCAGTACAAGACTCCAAGGTGTGTGAAGTTTGCACCTGTGGTGGAGCTCTTGAACTCAAGGGTGGTGGAAAAATATTTTAGTCCCAAATGTCCAAAATGGGTTTCCGGCCACAAGCAGTGGATCAATCAGAATTGATGAAGAATCTAAAGGTGGACATTATTATGTGGTTGGTAGCTTTTCATGGCGGTTCACGTGAACTGTTTTTTGTGGACATGTTAGGGGGAGGGAGGGATTTTAATTACTCTTTTTTAGGTTAATTCTATGTTTAAAAAGACTTTGATTTTAGTCCTTGTTTTTAACTTGCATAGTGAACTGAACCTAGCCACTGTAAAAAGCAATTCCTGTTTGATGAAAGAAAGAAAGCTGTTGTTGTCTAATGCCTTTCTCTTGTCTTTTATTTATCCACTATATTAGTTTCCCTTTTTTGTCTTCTCAACTTTATCATGGACCCTATGATCATAATAATTCACAAGAATTGGCTAATTGCATGACTGTTAATTTAAACCTCGTTAATTGACAGCGTATTAGACAAACACACAAAAAAAGACTCTGTATATGTATATATAATCATCATAACGTTGGGTTGAAATTGGTTTCTTAATTGCAACCAGCAATCATGCGTGTTCTCTTATGTGTGTTGGGGTTTATTTCGTATAACGGCAAACAAGAAAGAAAGCCATCACTTCTGAACTCCTTTCTTTTTCTATAGTTTTCGGGAAAAAGCATGCCAACTTTTTCTCCTTGCCAATTCACTATTTAAACATTGAAGAAAAAAAAAATAACAATGGAAAATTGTTATCCTGTTTGCGTGAGTGAGCAGGGCTATTCTATTCTGCAAAGAGGGTTTGGAATTTGATTAAGACTAGTCTGGTGAGAATTTTGTCCATAATTTTGAAATTAGTGGAAGGGGAAGAGGGTGGGAGATAAATCATAAACCTAGTGTTAAAGAAAAAATGTTGATAAGGTCCTCTCAGTGATGGGAAGTAGTGAGTCCAAATTCTGTTTCTGTGTGAGTCTATTTTAACAAATAGTTGGTTGTGTCAGATTCTGTCACTAAGTCAAGGAACTAAAAACCATGTGTGGGTATTAAATCAACAGGGGGGCTTCTGTTCAAGATTCAAACATATGCTTTCTTCAGCAATACCAAAAGCAAACAAAACAACTTTGTGTGCTAGTGAGGAAATTCCTAGTGACTATTTGCTGGCAGTGGCACCGCATAACACTAATTCTATGATCATATTATACCCCTTTCTCCCTTTTATTATTATATGATCACAGTGCCCCCACTGTGAACCAACCAAAAGACCAACTCAATCAGTTTTCAGGCCATTCAACACTGGGAAATCCCAGGACTGGTCAAAGGTCGATGCCAAGAAAATTTTGGAGTGAAGTGAGTAGGGGAAGATAAGGGAGAATCAGTGCAGTCAGAGGGTTGTTCCCTCTGTGCTATATACTCTTTGCAAACAAACAAAAAAACAGTTCTTTTGTTTTTAAAGGGGAATATATAACTCAATTTCTGAAGGGTGTGTCAGACAAAATATTATGAAATTCAGACAACCCAGAAGAAAGAGACAGGCATTTTTTTCAGAGACATTTTGTGTTCGGCTCAGAGTGATAATAATGCAGCCAAGCCTTAACAGTGTGACATAGGAGATAAGGTTCGTACCACATTTCAGTTTGTGTTGCCGAATTAGAGTAAGCATCAAATTTTACTCATGCGTTTGTCTTCTTTATGGTTTTCCATTTTTGTTCTGCATATTCATTCCAAAGAAAAATCAACGGTAGGTAGGTAATCCAATAATTTTCATCAAATATTATGTATGGTCAAGTCACCATAATTTCATATCTAGTCTTCATTATTGCCCTGGACAGTTGTAACCTTTTTCTTTTCTTCTTCCCATTATCTTAACTTGTTTCGCTGTTAGAACTTGTCAATTCTATTTCAAAAGAGGCACAGCTTAAAAAGGTCTAGGAATAGCTTTCGTGTCAATTGAGATTAGACTCTTCTTGTATTAGCATCAATAATTAGTGGAATTAATTAATTTTGTAACGTATGAACTAATGTGAGTTGGAGTAAAGTCAATAAACTCCTTCTATAAATAAACCATTACGTTCTAGTCAAATTAGACGTCTAACGTAACAAAAATAGTAAAACATTTGCATGAAAACGAATCATTAAAAATGATAATTTTAAAAATCATATATTATCTTAGGCTAACAAATACTAAGAAAGCCACTCGCAGTTGATTTAAAAATGATAGATATTTTTACTTGATTATACCTCAAAAAACATTTAAATTTTCCCAATGTAATGATGAACAAAGGGATGTACTTGGGGGCCTAATATGATTTGAGGATTTGATGTCTTGGAATATTTTGCAATAATTGTCCCCATTCGGCAATTAGCATTTGTCTTAGCGTTTTCCAAGTACACAAGCTTAGCTTTAGAGTGATGTTGAAATGACTCCAATTAATGTGTTGTTTTTGTTCTGAGTGAAGAATTCCCCTGCCACTCGTATAACAACTACATACACTTTCTCATAATTAATTTTAAAGTACATTTTTTTGTGAATAATAAAATTAAAAAGTGATCACAGGAACCCTCGTAGGTAAACGAGTTAAGCCATTTGCACCAATCTTTTCATACGCAAGAGAAGGAACACGATTGTTAGATGGAAGAACGTGATAAAAATCTAGTGAGGACCACCGACATCGACAATGGCTTATATATCCCCACACTCACTACTCATTTTCCCAGTTTTTGCTTTCTTTTGCTAAATTTACTTAAATTTATCATTAAAGGACTCTCTCAACAATCAACATGTTAGCATCAAGCTTAAAAAATTACATAATTAAATCATAATAAATTAATAATTATTAATGGGAATATTCTTTGCACCGAAGGACGGTTTGTCACTTTTAACCTTTACAAATCCAATTCTGAGAAAGAGACATTTGCATGATCCTATCCAAATGTAATCTAATTAATCTAATAGGTCTGGTTTTCTTTCTATCTCTTTCTCACATGCTACGTTGCCTTAAGGGTAAAATCATCACATTTTACTCACAAATAATACTCGTAATTGAAAAACTACATTGTTTGCAGTTGTTATCGGTTATTTTTCGTAAAGGAAATAATTAGTCGAAAATTAAAAGTTAGCTTATTATTTTTAATATTATTACCAATATTAACGATATTATTATTATTATTATTAATTATATTAACATTATTATTATTAATAACATTATTAATATTATTATTAATAAAAATTAGCAATATCGTTAAAATTAGTAATCATGATAATAATAATAATAAATAATAATAATAATAATAATAATTATTATTATTATTATTATTAATGTTATTAATATTATTATTAATATTACTTTTGATATTATATTTATTAATATTATTTATAATATGATTAATATTATGATTATTATTATTATTATTATTATTATTATTATTAGTATTATTAGTATTAATAATAATATTATTATTAAATATCATAGTTACTAATATTGATAATAATAACAATAATAGTCAAAATAAGAATAATAATAATGAAGCATTTGTGAGAGCATGAGAGAGAGCAAGATTTCATAGTGATTGAGAGGTTTCTCAAGATTCATCAAAGATCAACGTTGATTCTCAATCGTGACCTAATTTTCCATGCATTTGAATGATTGAAGCATTATACTACATTCTTCATGTCTAGGAAATTTTTTTTTTATGTATTGAGAGAGTTTTTAGGTGCTGATTTGATGTAAATTCCGATTGTAATTCGTTTTCATACATTGTGGTATTGTAATTCATTTAGATAGAGTTTCTAAGTGTGTTTGGCATTGAGATTCCATTTAGATAGTGTTTCTAAGTTGGAACTGTAGTAGTTTTTCTCTATTTGTGCAGTAGTGTTCTGCATCGGGATTCTTGGACAATCTTGTAGGGTTCAAGATTGGTTCTTGGACTTGTTTTTCATTGTAATATTTGTGTAATTAGTAGAACCTTTGCTAGTGTTGGAAAGGAATTGGACGTAACTCTTGAAAAAGAGTGAACTAGTATAAAAATTGTGTGTGCCTTTACTGTTTTTGTGCTCTGTGATATTTGCAAACTACTGCTGCACTGTAAATTGAATCTTCTGGTATTAACAATCAATTGAATTTAAAATTAACCTACTGTTTTTTCTGAATTGTTCAAATAAATTGATTCTTAAATTTCTCTTTTTATATCAATTCTATGTGCTATTGGTTCTATCACTATTGAATTTGTTTTATTCCAAAATCTAGGTTTTTAATTAATTGTTATCAAACTAAACCACTGTTTTTCTCATTACTCTTAAACTTCAACTTATATAATTTTCAACAATAATAATTATGTAATATCTATAGGTAAATTCGTAGATAATTTTGGATTACCAACGAATTTTGTCCATTACATATGAATTTTTGTTATAGGTAAATACTATTTTTCTTGTAGTAAAAAGATAGACATCGTAAGGGGTCTAGAAGAAGAGAGGTGAGTTATGAAGATTTTTCCTCGCATGAAGAGTTTTCAGAGATTAGCCAACATAACCATGATTTGTATCAACCTCCTCCTAGACAACATAGGTCTAGGCATCATCATCATAGGGATGACTGTTTAAAGCGGAAGATGAAGATGAAACAACTATGCAAATGTCACAAAAATTAATATTGGAATGAATTAAGATCCACCCTATGGAAGGGTGTGTAGAGTTGATGGACAAACTCCATCAACTCCAACAAAAAGATACGACTATTGAGAAGTATCAAAAGAAGATAGAGCTACTGTTAATGAAGGCAGGGATAAGAGAGGAGTTAAGGATCACAATTGCTCGCTTTCAAAGTGGTATCCGATACGAATTCTGGGATAGGGTAGAGTTGTTACCCTATAATGACATGAATGACTTAGTACACATGTGGATAAGGGTAAAGCAACAACTGATGAGGAAGACAAGTTCTACAAAGGAATATCCCAACATGTCTTCTTCCCAGAAAGAGGGAGGGATACCCCTTCAAATAAAAAAGACCACTAGAAAAAAAAAAGAAAAAGAAAAACCTCTAGAAAAATAAAGATTCTTCTAAAGGAAAACAAGAGATGTCCAATGCTACATGTGTTTTCAAAAGGGATACTACTCTTATAAGTGTCCTAACAAATGGAACCTGCCCTTAAAAGAGGAAAGCACAAGTAGCTTAAATAACTCTTCTTCACTTTGTGAGGAAAAAGTTTTATAATCTGAAGAAGAAACCAATCCCTATGATGGAGAGTTATTATTGGTGAGAAAACTTCTTACGAGCCAGCCGCTTGAGCTAGAACAATAACAACGAGGGAATCTCTTCCACACAAGGTGCAAAATTTTTACCATATTTGTTTTTGTGGTTGTGGATAGTGGTTCCAGTTGTAATTGTTGTAGTGATAGGTTGATAAATAAGATAGGATTCCCTACTAAGACCCATCCTAGCCTTACTGAAAAGGGTTTTAGGATGTGTTCAAGACGGGGGTGAATTGAGCTTTGAAAGATTTTCACAAACTATGGAAAGAAATAATGGAAAGAATGAAAATTCTTTATTAAACCAATCAATTGTATGAATTTTGAGTGCACAACACAAAAGCAATTAATTGAAGTGCAAAACAATTGATTAAAAATACACTCGTAGATCAACACAACACTAATTTAATCAATTAAAAAACAAAAACAGTTAATTGAATCTTTTGGTAAGAAACATTTCACAGAATCAGAAAAACAATCAATTGAACAGTAAAATATACAAACACAAAAAAACACTCCAAACCAGTGAAAAAATAAAAACTGGGAATGTGAAATTTTAAGATTCTTTGAAACAAAAATCAATCAATTAAAACAAAAAATCAATGGACCGAAAAATTGAAAAGAAACCAACTCTTCAAACTATAATTAATTAAACAACAAACGCAATCAATCAAAATTAGTTCACATAGAGTCAAAGATAGAATTTAATCAATTGAACAACACACTCAATCAATTGCAGAACCTCATGGAATTACAACAACAACAGGTACAATTGATGAAAACTCGAAAGCAATTAGATGATTTTTCAAAAATGAAAAATGGTACAAATCAAATTCACAAAGCTTATGGAAAATATAGTATGAAACGACATAGAAATCACAAAATGCCAAACACAATTTCCAGAACCATAGAATTTGCAGAACATAATAGGTAAAGATGCAGTTCACAGAAAAATAATTAATTGAAAGCCGAAATCAATTGATTGAATTTTTTTTACGGAGTTGAGAAAAATGCATAGAATCAAAGCACCAAGAAGTATATTAGTTCACTCTTCCTCAAGACCTACATCCAGTCTCTTTTCCAACTAGCAAAGAAATTCACTTAAGAACACCAAGTTCAAGCAATACAATCACAAATACACTTGCACCCTGCAAGAAACTCTCTACACCTTGCAAAATATCACCTCCGAACCCTACAGAGAAAATAAAACCAGTGCAGAACCCTACTACACACCTACAAATTTAAACCCTATACAATTTGTAGACAAACCACTCACAAATACATGCAAATATCAAAACCGAAATTAACTCTGCACTTTATAACACTTCAGTGACAAAAAACCAGTGCAAAAAACTTATCTCTAATGATGCAGAACCAGAGCAACACATTTTTCACCAATAAAGAGCTTCAATATCTACAATCTTGATCTTTCTTAAAGAGAACCACTTGATTTCAATTGACGAACTCACTTATCTTCAGTTATCACAGTTTTTCTCACTTAGAGCTATCTCTCAAAATCCTTATATATTCGTTTTGTATTATTATTTTTTAAAAAGAAAAGCCTCTACAGTTTTAAAAACTAAAACTTTTATAAAAAAGAACTGCAGGTTGCAATTCAACCGATTGAATCCAAAAATCAATCGATTGGTTTTTCTCAAAACAGAATTTTTAGCAAATTGATTTTCGAAAACAATTGATTGTAGTACCTAGTAAAAGAGGTTCTTGAAACTGATTAAGTCTTACTTAATTCCATTTGATTAAAATTATATTAAATGGATCTTTGAAGCTCTTTCAAGTGGATCAAAGTGCATGCTCATGATTTTGAATCGCATACCTACTCTCACACACACACTTTAAGGACTAAACCAATCTTCAAATGATCTCCATGCTTGGTCCAAGTTGACTTCATCAAATCACAGAGTAGTTGTGTTGCTAACAATTACCCCCAATTTGATGAAGGCAATCTAGTGTGTGTTGAGTTGCATTAAAATAAGCCTGCATAAACTGTACCAATAGATTTTCACTCTATTTGAATCCAGAAAACAACTTATTGAAAATATGTTATTATAGCAGGTTTAGAAAAATAAGTTGATTGAACCATAAAATCTGCTGATTGATTTTCTGCAGTTCACAAACCAGTAAACACCAATGCTCCCCCAGATTTGGACACTCTTTCAAAGTAAAGACCATTGTTAAATACAAACAAAAATATCATTTTTCATTAATATAGAAACTAGAAATACATGAGAACATCATTGCATGATAACACCAACCATTCTAGAGCCTAAAACAAATCAAACAAGGTCCAAATTTGATTAAATTGAACTGAAATACACCACCAGAAAAACATAGCAACAATAGACAACAGAAACAACAACATACATAGCAGCACTCTAGCAACCTAGAAACTGAAATACAAGCAACAGTAGCAAACAAACAAACACACACATTACTTCTCCCCCATTGGATTCATCAAATAAGTTTGAAGAGACCTATGACCTACTATGTGAATATGCAAGCAAGTTCTATTCTGGTTGGCCATAGTACATGTCTCCCAACTGCTCTTGAATAGGTTCAACTTGCCCATCTAGGTGCTGGAACCTGGATGTACAAAATTCATGGTGGCTCCTCTGATCTTGAACAATAGTATTGAGCCTACTAAGGACCATTTGCTCAAACCTTAAAAAAGGCTCACCTCTGTCCACTGAAGGTGCATAAGGAACTAGAGCAAAACCCCCAATAGCTGTTGCATCAAAACTTCCTCCACCAGTAGCAGCAACTGTCACACTTGGTCCTGCCTCATCTTCTTGTTGTCCTACACCTTCTCCTTTATTAGATTGTTGTCCCATTTCATCTTCATCTGCTCTACAGATCCAGTATTCATTATTGATATTCTTCAGTCCAATTTTGTGTAGAGTGGCAGTAGTAATTTCATTGTGGGGTTTGACAACTTCAACCAACTCATCTTCCAAGTCTACCTCAAAGTGCTCAATAAGCTTGGACACCAAAATAACATAAGGAATACGATAATCAACCAACTTTCCTGTCTTCATCATGTGCTCATTAATCATATTAATCCAATTGATCTTATATCTATGCATTATACAATACATTAAGATCAAGTCCTCCTCGGTCAAGAAAACATGATTGTAACCTCTTGGAGTGAGTTGCCAAATAACTATAAAAGCAAGAAGCCTAGGATTCATGGAAAGGCCTCCAACATGGTAGCCTCTCATTACAGCATGGGGGTTCCTCAAGAAAGACCTGAAAAACTACACCTTGTTGAAGTTCTCTAGAGATGCAGTGTTACCTTTTCCCACTATTCTGCTAGTGCTTTTTAAACAAGTAACAACAATCCAAACATCATTGGTAATCACCATATCTACCCCTTTTACATGAGAGCACATAATGTCATCTTCAAAGGACAAATTGGTGAAAAAGACTCTCACCAAATTAGGGTATAAGTTCCCTGTTAGATTGAGAAATTTCTCCAACATCCTCTTAACATTGTTCAAATTCTCCTGCTCAAGCCATTCCATCCTCACAAATTTTGGGTTGTTTATTACCTTGTGACTAACTTCATTAAGGTAGATCCCAATCTGTTTGTGGTTACTCGAGAGCCACCTCTTCAAGTGCCCAGTTTAACTACTTTCTTCCTCCAAAACTCTCTTTTTCCAAAACTCTCAGATCTCTTTTTGGGTGTAGTGGAGATTGACATGGCTGAGGAGAAAGGAATGAGCTAAAGGTAGAAGAATTACTAGGCCAAGCAGGGTTGTTTTTATGGAGTAATGCAGTGCAGAAATGTAAAACAGAATGCATGCTATATGTAGAATTTCATGTTGTGATATGCTGTACAGAATAAAGCAAAGATTGTGCATAGAATGTCAAACCAATTAGCTATTTTTGAGTACTTGGGATTCAGTAGATATTCACTTAATTGAAAGATGATAAGACTTAGCTTTAGGATTTCCTAACAACAGCTTTTTAAGTCTTTGACTTTCAATCAATTGAAGATGTGTGACACCTTTTAGAATTTCTCTCTTGCATAGGCCAACTCCATGCCTGGGATAGCTAAAGTCATTCAATCTCCATTCTTTGACTGAAACTATGCCTGTACAAACTTCACATTGCAATTCCCAAGCTTGCACAATTAAAAGATAAGCACTAGAATTAATCGCAAATCAATTATAATTTACTATAGTAAAATATCAACTAATTGAATCCTTGTTTCAATCGATTGAACTAGTTTTGTAGAAACTAAAATTGTGTCAAAATTGCATAAACAGTCTCATATAACACTGCTTAAGTGAATTATTCCAAGCTCAGTTCTTAGAACATTAAATCTCTCCTTGTCCAATGGCTTAATGAATAAATCAGCTAATTGTTTTTCAGAAACAACAAACTGAATTTCACTGTCACCATTGTTAACATGATCTTTGATAAAATGGTGGCGAATTTCAATATGTTTGATTATGGAATGCTGAACAAGATTCTTTGTTAGGTTGATTGCATTTGTATTATCACAAAACAAAGGAATTATAGAGAGTTTTAAGCCAAAATCACTTAGTTGTTTCTTAAGCCAAAGACTTTCTGCACAACAGCTTCCGACAGCTATATATTCTACCTCTACAGTTGACAATGCTACACAAGCTTGCTTCTTGTTGTGACATGAAATCAGACTTGCTCTAAGCAAGTGACAAGTTCTACTAGTGCTTTTCTTATCTAATTTGCAACTTCCAAAATTAAAGTTAGAATAGCCAACTAAACTCAATGATACCTCACTTGGATACCATAATCTAGCACATAGGCACACACTAAACATTATATTTGGCATGCTTGCAGTTAGATATGGGAGCGAGCCAATTAGTCCTCTGTATTTGGTATGTTCTACATTGACTCCTTTATCATCTGCATCAAGATAATATCCAGTAGCAATTGGTGTTGAGCCTCCTTGCAGTTCTCCATCTCAAACTTCTTTAGCAAGTCCCTACAGGATTTTGATTGACTTAGAAAAGTCTCATGCTTGAATTGCTTGATCTGCAGTCCTAGGAAGTAGTTTAACTCTCCTATCATAGACATTTCAAACTCTCTCCCTGGATAGCTACTACAGATTGCTCACAAAGATTCTCATTAGTGGATCCGAAGATTATATCATCAACATAAACTTGAATAAGTATAATGTCTGTTAGCACCAGTGGACTGATGCAGTGATTTGATGAATTCAACCAAGTGAAGATGCTCTAGATCATGTGATGGATGGGTGAAGACCTCTTGAAGTTTGAAGAATTGAATCTAGGATCTAGAA
>Ga0099825_1002332_pt1 | contig 25168 bp, 21 predicted proteins | sample SiratroredBW_FD_76838 | JGI IMG/M metagenome (GOLD analysis project Ga0099825, IMG submission 76838) | Root nodule microbial communities of legume samples collected from California, USA - Siratro red BW | ecosystem: Host-associated > Plants > Roots > Nodule | place: USA: California | collected... | reverse complement strand
TTTATTATTATTTTATTTATTTATTTTTTTAAAACTTGCAAATCAAGTTTGGAAGCAGTTATTTTTATTGTTATATTTGTTTTTATTATTATTTATTTTATTATTTTTTTAAATTTTCAGATTTTGTTGTTTTAATTTAGATATTTTTGTTATTTTCTTATTATTTTCATTTTTTTATTATTAATTAATTATTTTATTTTTTAAAATCACCACCTTTTCTTTTTTAGTCTTTTTTTTGTTTTGTAATGGAAAAATTCAAATTTTATTTATTATTATTGTTATTATTATTTATTTATTTTTATTTTTTAACCAAATTTTTAACAGATTGATTTCTTACTATATATATTTTTTTATGAATTTTATTTTAAAACTTTATTCATTGAATATAATAGGACCAAAGTCTCTCTTTTTTATTATTATTTAAATGATAATAATATAACAAAACTAGATATCAACCCTTTTATTTTAATTTTTGTATTTATTTTATAATCTGAATTAATTTACTTGCCCGGACGAAATTGGGTGTTGACACACGTACCTAAGGTATTTTGCCAATTGGGGCTCATTTGCAAGGTAGATGCCCGACAATTGACCAGTTATGAGCTGTGAGTCACTTTTGGCTGTTAGTTTACGAACGACCATTTCCTTTGCTAATATCATACCCGCTATCAAAGCTTCATATTTAGCGTGATTATTGCTGGCTTTGAAAGAAAATTTGAGGGACTCTTTGACCAAGACTCCATTTGGTCCCTCCAAATGACATCAGCGCCATTTCCCTTCAGGTTAGACGCTCCATCAACCGACAAAATCCAAATGGATTTGATTGAGCCTTGTGTTGTATTCAGAGTAGTAAGTTCTGCTATGAAATCCACAAGTACTTGTGCTCTAATTGGCCCTTTGGGTGTTGAAAAATATGATAGCCAAGTTCAAGAAGAGGGGTGAATTGAACTATTAACTCTTTTTGAAAGACTTGAAAGTATGAATGAATATTTTTATTAAACTATGATTACAATGAAGAGAATACTCAAAACAATAAGTTAAATGTATTAGCAACAAGTTAAAATGAAACTAAGTATGCTCATATCAGTAAAACAACTTGTTAAAAGCCAAAAGCAACTTGTTAATAGTTTTCTGGCAGTTCTGGAAAACACATATAATAGGTTGAAATCAAAACAGCTTGTTAAAGAATCATGTTCCAGCACTTAAACAAATTCCAACTAGTAGCAGAGTTTTAACAGGTTAAACCAAATTTCAACAAGTTAAATAACAAGTTCTGCAGCAATGTATATTATCCAGTGAAACAAAATGAAAACACTTATACCAGACTAGCAAAAGATGTGCAGAACAGTTTGATACGAGCAGACAATGGTTACATAGTATCGTGTAAGAGGTGAATCTTTGTGTTAAAAGAAATGAATATACAAAGCAGAATAAGCTAGATATGAAAGAGCTTAAGAATACAACCACTATCAAGAATACAAGAAATAAACCAGTACTGCAGAAAATTGATTATACAAATGGAATGAGAGATGATATTACAATGAAAAGCTCTACTAAAGTGATGTATAAATTGTGAAACAGAACACCACTGTATTAATCAAAACTACAAACAATGAAGAGACAAAGTTGTCAATTAAAATGAAATTTCCAAATTAATGACACAACTATACAACAATATACTTTGACAGAAAACACTCAACAATATAACACCGGTGCAAAGACTGTGTGAACAAGAAGACTATCAATTATGATACAAAAGTGAGACTAATTACAAGACAAAATGATTACCAACACGAATAATTGACCAATCAATAATTAACAGATATGATCTAGCAACAAAAACAAATCCTAGAGTTTAAGAATGCAAAGCAAGAGCAAGAACCCAGATATTAGAAACTAGCAGAATTTATTAAAACAGATGTAGGCAAAACAAATCAATTAAAACCAAGCTTCGATTAAGACAATAAGCAACCACCACACTTGTTCTTTTCACCAAATGAGAAAACCTATTTATATATGACAAAAATTAAATATATAAACCAGTTTGGATCACAGAAAAATACAATCAATTAAATCGGGTTCAAAGACGCAAGGAAAAACAATTAAGAAAGCAAGATTCTAATGTTGCAGTAAAAGTCCAGTATTTAAATATGTTGAAAACTGATTTTAATAGATTAAAAATACTGCCAGAGAGACTAGTTTGAATCTATCCAGACAAATAACAAGTTGCTTTTGATTTTAACAGGTTTTTTACACCAGCAAGATTACAAATGAACAAGAAAAATTTGCAAATGTAAAGAGAGAGGGAAAGAGAAGATTACATAATGATTTTTATCCTGGTTCACACTTCCACAACAGCTACGTCTAGTCCTTTGCACAACAATGCATAGATTTTTCATTAAATCACACAAGTTTACATACAAGAACCAATCTTGAACCCTACAAGATTGTCTCTACCCCTTATACAACACCCCATCGCATAAGATGCACAACCCTAGTGCAAAATGCAGAATCCTACTAATGTGTTTAATGTAAACAATACACCGAAAAACGAAATCTTACAAGATTACTCAATATACAATGCTTAAAACACCTTGACAAAGGGTAGGAGTCTTTCTGACATGCATTGGTTAAGTTGGTAAATCAACGCATATTCTCCACTTTCCACTAACCTTCTTCACCTTCACCACATTAGCTAACCATTCCGAATATTGTATCTCACGAATATGGTTGGCCCTAATTAGTTTTTAGGTTTCCTCACGTATTGCCTCCCTCTTTTCTTCATTTACCTTTCTCCTTCTCTATTTGATCGGTTTAGCATTCGGATCCAGGGCTAAACGATGACACAGGAAATCCAAATCTATTCTCGGCATGTCAGACGACGTCCATGCAAAGGCATCAATGTACTTCTACAAGACCGAGAGTAGGTCCTCTTGTTCTCTTTTACTTCACTCGGCTCCGATTCTCAGCGTTTTTCCCTCAGGCAACTGTACTTCTTTGATTCCTCCCATAGATTTTAGGCCTAGCTCCTTGTATGGCAGCTTGACCTCAATTTCTAGACTATTAGTTTCCCTAGTTGATAGGAGGATGTATAACCCTCTCTGGCTGCCCAGTTGATGGGACTTTCATTGTAACCACCCTCCTGTTTGTCGTGGGGAACTTCATCTTCATATGCGATGTTGATAACACCACTCCCAATTGATTCTAGCTTGGGCGCCTCAAAAGTAAATTGTAAGAGAAGGGTGCATTTACTACCATGTACTTTACCAGAATGGTTCAGGCTAGAGTTCCTTCAGTGATCGTAGTCCTTAGCTTCACATATCGTCTAACTTCAACATGTTCACTCAAAAATTCCACTAAGACTCTATCATACCTCTGCAACTGCACTTTTGGTATCTGAAGCTCCACAAAAGTGTCCCATAACATGACGTTTGTAGAGCTGCCTTATTCGATTAACAATTAATGGATATTCCGCCTTGCCAATACTACTAATAGGACAATAGCATCTTCATTTGGTGTCACGTCATCTAGTTCCCACATCGAGAAGTTTATATCCACCACTTCGTTAATGGTGGTGCTTTTGCCACAGTAAGCATGGCCCGGAAGTACCTTTTCCTTTTCAAATTCGTTACACCACCACCTAAAAAGCCTCTAACGATAGTGTTAAGATCCCCCACAGTGTTGCTCTCTTTTCGTATCGTCTTATGCCACATACCTATGCACTCTTTAGGATTGTTGTAAATATTTGTTCATAAATCCGTCATGGGGTAGTTTTGTTAGTTGCGTAGCCAAAGTGTAGCAATTATTGGTGTCGTGCCCCTTTGCCTGATGAAGGTTGCACCACGATTTGGTGTGAAAATCGAGTACCCTGTTGGTGGGGACAGGAACCTCAGTCTAGCAGTCACCTGTGGGCCATTCAAAATCTCTTTCTTTGATGCGGTGAAGTTAGCACCAAGAGTTTCTATTCTTCCCGCAAGTAGCACCTCCCCTCGACTAGTTCCTGAGGCTAAATACGGTACGTAGCAACACTCATCTCTTTGAAATGTTGGACGAGTCGTATCTCTACTTGGCGCATCCTCGCAAGATTGAGATTTGACGAGTGGGTGTCGTTCTTCAACTCTCTTTAGCTTCATTACCTCATCCGCCTTCATGTGGATGGTTGCTCTTTGGCGCACTTCTACCGTAGTCTTGACCTTATCTTGAAGTAAAGACTCACTAAAGGGGTTAGCCCGAAGTCCCTTTACAAAAGCTTTAATGAACATCTCCTCATTCGAAGGATCTATTTTCAACATAATCTCGCAAAATCGGTTGAGAAAGCCCTAGAGCGGTTCTCCTTCCTTCTGACGTATATCAAATAGATCCGTCAACTTTGGGGGCTTGACCTAATTTGTTATGAATTATTGGAGGAACAATTGGGAGAAAGTTTGGAATGAATCTACCGTTCCATCTAGGATTCTGTTGAACCATTGTAGGGTCATTCCAGTGAGAGTGCCTACAAACATCTTGCATCGGACATCGTCAAAGCCCATAGAGATTAGCATTTGGGCTCTGAAAGTCTTAAGAAGTGTTTTGGGATCCCTTGATCCCAAGTAGGGAGCCATCTTCAAAACCATGAAATGTGGTGACACTTGCTCCGCCATGATTTTCTACATTAAAGGCTGGGGATCACCATTCACTCGAGGTACCACGAAGTTCGTGCATTCAGAATAACAGGTCGTCCTCTCCATATTTGTTGCAACTCTTCATTAGCCTTTTACAATTCTTCATAAGCTTTTAAAGCTTCCTCCATCTGATGACGTGCCTCCTTTTATTCTTCTCTCAGACGCTCTTGCTCAGTGTAGCCTTTTTCTCTTTCTCTCTCGATATTTCGATTGCTTTCTAAACTCTTTATTACTCCGTTGCAACTCAGTCATAGTCTCTAGAATTTGATGAAGTATTGGTGAGTCGCCATTCCATCCAGTGGGTATAGGTTGCCTATTATTTCTCATCTTCAAAGGGTTTCTCACAGAGGTGTTTCACTCAAGGTTTTTCTCTTGTGTTTTCCTCTCAAGGTTTTTCTCTAAAAGTGGGAGTAGGAAAAATTTACCTATCCGACACTGGACGCCAATTTGTTCTAGCCGCTGAAGTTTTTTATCGCTCTTAGGTAGCCCAAATAGAAGATGATTTCTTTCATAGCCGAATACTCTGTATTTATACCTTTTCTTTGAGGTATTTCGGTGTTGAATTTAAACAAAACTTAGTTATTATTAGTAATCCAGTATTAAATCTTAATGATTTTGCAAAACGTCCATAACTGAGTCCTTTAATTAGACCTTTCCTAATGAACACATATTTACATAATTTTCAAGTCATAAAAGAATTACTTTTCACATCCCATTATGTCAGTTTACACCTAAAATTTATCCCCAACGGGACAATAATATTTTGTGAAATTTGGTTGTTCATAATCGTTTACTCATTATTCCTATAGTATACATTCTTATTATTTTTCTCTAGGAGAAATTTTGTATAACTAATGATAATATTGTACGATAGGAATTCGCTTAAGTATTACTCTTTAAGAATGTCTTTAAGCACAATGCTCTTTTATTTAAAAAGAGTCTAAAAAATGAAATGTTTCCTTAACATTTTCCTAATTTACCGGACTAAATTTGGTTTTGATAATATGAAATTTGTTGTATATTATTTTATTATTAATTGATTATTTAATTTGAATTTTGTAAAGATATTTAATTTTCGGTTTTTAAAAAAGTAGGAAAATGGAGCTAGAATTTAATTTTTCGGTTTTCCCGCGTAGAATGAAAGGCAAGAATTTAACTTATGAAGAGCATCGAATTAATATTTTGAAAAAGTGTTGTTTGTATAATTTTTTGTTGGCAGATATAGAATTCAGATTCTGTTAAATTTTTAGTAATAATATTATTATACTGTGCTTTCAAATTGAATATATCTTAAAATATCAAGATTATAGTAGAGAAATAATACCAAAAATCTAGTGAAAATTTCAAAATACAAACTTCAAATATGCAGTGTGGAAAATTCTAAATTTATCACTACCAAATCTCAAGATCACACTCCAAAAGGACCAACTTGATTCAAATTATTAATTCTATTAATTCCTTTCACCCATCGTTGTTTCCAAGCTTCACGTGCTTGTTTTAAAAAGTAGACAGCATATATTAAAATTCCTAACACGTGCTTGTTGTGGAAGAGTCACTTAATTTTAGCACCTAATTCAAATAAATTAGGTTGTTGTAGACAGGATATATTAATATTATTATTTTCATTAATGAAGTAAAAAATGATTTTAATAAATATATTTATCAATCATAAATTGTCATTGATGTTACTTGTTTATTATAAAAATTAATAAATTGTTAAAAATATCTGTTAGAAATAAAATGACAATATTATTAAAAATAGACATACAACTCTTTTTTTATGTTTTTTTATTCTAACATGCGGCTTGAAAGTGAAGAATATATTAAAGGATAATAATTCGTTGTCGTTCACAGTCATGCCTTTGTCCTTGATATCTGGAAATCGCGATTTATTATACTTTTATAAAAAAAGAAAATTAAGGAAAAACAGAGGCCGTTGGATATGAACTGCCACAAGCTATAATTACGAAAGCAACATTTTGTAAGCCAAAACCAAGGGATAAGATTCGAAATTCATAGAAAAGAAACATGTGTAATAGCACGCTGCAATGGATGTTGATTAAATTAAAATAAATTATACACCTTTTTTCTTGAAAAATTTTTATTTTCTATAAATTATTAAAAATTATTTGTTTTCTTCACTACTTTTAAGTGATTTGGACATGCTCTGCTGTAATGATGTTTCTTTTTCATGACAGTTTTATTCTTATTTTACTTTGTTATTTCCATCTAAAATATTTAAGAATGGGATAACTCCTAGGAAGCAGCCATTTGTGATTTTGGAAACCCAACACACATGGAGCAAGGTCAATGGTCTCTCTAATTCTCTTTTCTTCACTTCTGTCTCCTTTGCATTTTTTTCATTTGCTTCATCCATAAAGTTATGACATCTATATCATTTTTTATGGCATATAAATACTACAACAAATTTTTTCAGGCAGTTCGATTGGAAAGATGATCAAGTTGTCACATGTTCTCGCTGTCTTCGCCGGTTTAATTGCCGCTGCCACCGCCTTCAGCCACCGGTCGAGGGTGGTGGGTGAACAGAAGAAGAAGAAGAAGAAGGTGATTCCACGGCTACAAAGGACGGAATCTGGCCTTACTGGAGAGATCGAAAAGTTCTCCCACTATGTTGGTACGACGTTTGGATTAGATTTAAAATGGACACTTTTGCCAAAGCTAGAATTTTTTGATTGTTGATTTTTATTTTCAAAATGTATTTTAAAATTTTGAAAATAAATTCTCTTAGCTCATTCCAGGTTTTTTCTACTGAGAAACCAAGCTCACAGCAGATACAACACATTTAACATGGAACAAAAAATCAGACAAGAGAATGGGAAAATGGTTTTACCTGTTCCTATTTTTTTCAGTTTTTAAAAAACTTTGTTTTATAAACACTATTTAAAATTAATATATTTTGATTTTGCCTCCGAAATGTTTAATTATTTAATAAAATAGTTTTCAAAACTGAGTCAAAAAGAAAATTAAACCATCTTCTAAGAATGAGACTTATTTTTAATAAATTAAAAACATGAATTACTACAATAACCATTTATTTACTTAAAATAAAACATTATACTATTTATGTGGGCAAATCAATTAACTGATCTTTTAAGTATTTTAAAAGTTCAGTTCTTTGAGAAGTCTATCGATGAGCAACCCATTTTTCATCTGGGCATTTGAGAAAAACAGTTTATGTTTTCTAAATTTTGAATCTATTGTAGAACTGCTTTTATTCTTATTTTGGTAATTAGTTTAGTTATTTTAAAACTAAAAAATATAATATAATGGAAAAAACAGTTTTTAATTATTTTGAAAAAATATATATATTTTTAATGTAATAAAAACATTATAGTGAGTTTTTAGACCATTTCCGTCTGCACTGTGATACGAAAAGATTTTGACCGACGGGCCATTTCTAATCATGTAGATATTTAAAGTTTATTACATGTCGTTATTACGTTAGCTGCGTTTACCGAATAATTCTGTATACAAATATATATATATTCCAACATGTATTTTTTTAATCTGCAAAAAATTCCAACATGTATACGAAATGAATAAAATATATGGGACGATGATTGATCATGTTTATAAGCATCAATACAAACATGACATTTATAGTTTCTAAAATATTTCTTCTTATTTGTAATAAAAAAAAGTTTATTTTAATAGTAGACATATATCTAATTTTCTTAATCTCTGTTTATAAATTAAATTTCAATAATTTAAAAAAATCTTAATAATGAAAAAAACTTATATTACAATCTATCACTTATATATTTAAATATATTTATTTATTTATTACAAAATTTAATTACACAAAAGTATATATTTATCAAATATAAATAAAGATATTAAAATACCAGTTTGTCTTAATATAAAAGAGATTTCTTGTATTAAGGTGGGTTTAATAATTGAAATGAAGACGTTTATATAAACAATAAACATAAATGCTTGGGATGTACTAATTTATTGGATATGGTGTGTGATTGATATGGTTGCAGCAAGACAATTGGGATTTGAAGATGCTAGTGAGGTTCCAGAACTATGCATACTAGCCCAAGAGTATTTGAGAAAGTCCAAAGGGTGCGATGAAAACATCTATGAATACATTTCCAAAGTCAATGAGGAAAACACTGATTCTGTGTACATGAAATTGGTTGATGAGTTGGAGAGATGCACTCTCAGTTATTTATCATTTCACTGGAACCAAGCTACATCTATTATTAGTCTGGTATATATCTTACCTCGTCTTATTCATTCATCTCTATGTTTTTCTTTTTTACTTTAAGAAAATATTTTAATACTGCAAATATATATAAAGTTCATGAATAAATTACAAACAAATATTCATATAGATATAAAATTGGTACCAAACAATTTTTCATTCACAAATTGAATAATACAGCACAAACCCACGTGCTCATTGTTATCATTAATACTAATACTAAGCACAATGCTGGTGGGCTCCTACTCTGAGTGCAGAGTGCCCCATTTGTTTGATAATATGTGCCAAAAAACCCTCAACCAAGTGCCAAATTATAAATTAATAAACAAAACATATGTCCACTGCTAGCTGCAATCAACTGTGCCAAATTTTAGTATAAGGTGGGTTGGAAAGTTTGTCCCTGGTAGGGTTTGCGTGCTACAATACAATGAATAATAGTCATCTGAAAGTTCATATGAGCTTTCCGAAGTACAGTAAAAAAATGATATGTTTTCCCTTGTTTTGCTAATCGTGCTTTTTATTTTTTACTTATTTAATCTACATTTTTCAATGGTTGATTTATAGGCTTTGAGTGTCGAGTCTCAGCACAAAAAAAAGCTCAAGGGAATTCTATTGGCAGCTACAAGGTAAAATTCTATTTTCTTTAATCTTTACAAATTCTTTTTAAAATAGTTCAAATTAATGTCACGACATTATGATGGAGCTAAAAGTTTTCAAAGTTTTGATAACATATATTGCTTCTAAGTAGGTGAGGAATAATGCTCTAAGGAAGTAGGTAAAAATGTATTAAATATTTGTTGTAGCTAATGTGAAGTGGTGTTTACAGGAAACAGAGGTTTGCGAGAGTAAGCAAGAATCTGCAGGTAACAAGAGTGTTCTCTACTTTGGTGGAAGAGATGAAAGCAATAAATGGTGACTCGCAATGTTCAGACGTGATGGTGCCCATGGCCCTGAGTGAGAGGAGTCCAGTGTTGTTGTTTATGGGGGGTGGCATGGGAGCTGGAAAGAGCACTGTGCTTAAAGAAATTCTTAAAGAGTAACGCTCAACCTAATTCTAATCTTGCACTATTATCATTCTCTAATGTTGATGGATATACAGAATTTGTCTGCATGGAAAGTAGTAGAGAATGTGTTTCAAAAGTAAGAATAACAAGTAAATGATGATGAACAACCAAATCTCACAAAATATTTCTAATAGCACAGGTCTAAGTCTCTGACATGTAAATGTGATGATAACATGGAGATGGATCCTTACCAGCCCATCTATAGCATATAAATTATGCAGATTTATTATGGGACTTTTTTTCGCATGTAGTGTCTATCTTGTTATAGAATAAGATCCATTAGCTACGAGCACTTGTGACCATCACAACACTGTAAATAGAATCCATTATTCAATGTTCAAGTGTGATAGATTCGAATCTAGTTTACGGATTTAAGCAAGATTATTTATATGTATTAAATGGCTTGGGCAGGCCATTTTGGTCCGGAGCAGCCACAAATGCTGTGGTGATTGAAGCAGATGCATTTAAGGAAAGTGATGTCATATATAGGGCCCTTAGTTCCAGAGGTCATCATGATGACATGCTTCAAACTGCTGAATTGGTAAGCGAACCCTTCCATGTTATGATTATCACTTTTCCTCTAAACTCGCCACTATTGTATTTGTAACACGTGACAAAATGGTATATAGATAAATTCAAAATAGATCATAAGAACTTTCACATTCGCGTAAAGTTTTCTTTGTAATTTAGCAATGACGAAATGGCTTAGATATGTTAAATTAGCTAATTTTTTACTAATGATAGCTTTATATTTATCAAAATCTTGATAGGTGCATCAATCTTCCACTGATGCTGCATCATCTCTGCTAGTTACAGCTCTAAATGAGGGTAGAGATGTAATCATGGATGGCACCTTATCATGGGAGCCATTTGTGGAGCAGACTATTGTCATGGCAAGAAATGTTCACAAATACAGGTACAGAATGGGAGTAGGATATAAAGTAGCTGAAGATGGAACAATCACTGAAAATTACTGGGAGCAAGTAAGTAACGCAGAAGAAGAAAAACAATCAGAAGAAATTTCTAATGGAAAACCACGCACAAGGAAGCCTTATAGAATTGAACTAGTTGGCGTTGTTTGTGATGGCTATCTTGCTGTTGTTAGAGCCATTAGGTATACATGTTTGTTAGTTCTACCAACTTACTAGTTAGATAATTGTTTTCGGGGATTTCACAGTGAACATTTCACATTGGAATTTTTATAGGAGAGCTATAATGACCGGGAGGGCAGTGAGGGTGAATTCACAATTGAAATCTCACAAAAGATTTGCTAATGCATTTCCAAGATATTGCAAACTTGTTGACAATGCTAGACTCTATTGCACAAATGTTGTTGGTGGTCCACCAAAGGTAAATTTCAACAATCTTGCACACTGTCAGAGTTTGATTTTACTCTGTCGTATTTCAATGTCATTGAGGTAACTTGCTTGTAATACATTACAGCTTATAGGGTGGAAGGATGGTGATCACAATCTACTAGTGGATCCTGAAGAATTAAAATGCTTGAAAACACTAGCCAGTTTGAATGCTGAAGCTGATTCCGTCCACGAACTTCACAAGGAACCCAACCCCATAATGGAACCTGGTTCTGTTTGGAGAGACATCGTTCTGTCACCTTCAAGGATAGATGTTCAGAAAGAATTGAAGGAATCCATTAAGAAAATAGAGAAATCATCCTAAAAGTTTTAACAAATTGTTGCGTGATATGCTGGAGCACTGTTAAACTCACTTTAAGTTTTGACGTTTAGTTTTATATCTATTAATCATCATCTTCTTATTAAGACAAAAAAAGACTTGTTTTCCTGCTGAAATCTACAAGTAAATCATCTGATGCAACTATAAGCTCCAAAAATCATAATTCTAAAAATCAGCATATATTCCCTCTGAGATAACCATTTCGTAGTCATCCACCACGTATTAACCCTCCCGTGGAATTAATTCAATTCCAGATAATTTCATACGAACAAATGTATATACATACATCTTACGGAACAGTTAGATTCAGGACCGTGTCTAATTGCGAGCCCTATGACAATATCAATGAATGTAGCATGTTCTTCTTGGTGGTTCGATCTGAAGGAGCTATAATATTCTTCCTCGATCACCATGTGGTGTCCAATGAATTAATGATTCGCTCAAATCGCATGATCCTTGACCTCAACTTCGTGGCATATTTCTCAGATTGTAGAAAACATATCATCATTTTCAACTTCACTTTGAATTTCACTATCATTTTCGCTATTATAGGTCTCGAGATATGCCTCGTCTTCCTCCTCACCATCCTCCACCTATACATAGAAGAATTAACACGCAAAACAGAAAATGAAAAACAGTTTCATAAGTTATTATGGCAGAATCCAATTTGTCAGGTGGGAGTTATTATGGCAGAGAGTAACCTCAGAGCTCTCATCATCAGTAGCATAGGCAGAATCCAATTTGTCATACAAGGCTTCATCTCCTTCGTCCTTTACCTTCTCCATTTGTTCCTATGAAAAGTGATTCAAGCCCAAATAACATCAGGAAACGGTGTTCTATAAATCATACAACTTGGCTTGCAAAGAAATACTAAAAATGTTAAGATCAGTAAAACATACTATTTCGGATCTTAGCTTCCGCACTTTAGCTTGAATAGTTGTAATATGTTTCGAAATCGCCTGTTTGTCAACAGAAAGAGTTAACTCGCCATTTGGCTTAACAAGTATGAATGTGCATACAGGTCTGCATGGAGGGAGAGACAGATAGACCAACTAAGAATGACAGTAAAACCTAATTTTATTTTACTCCTATTGAAGTTAGAAATAGAATCTCCATAATCCAGTGGCTCTCTGGGCTGATATTGTTGCAAATTATTGTTTTGGAGGTACGGTGAAGTATAGAAATGTTTGTTGCAAATGTTTATCTCCAGATCTACATGAAAAATGATATTATAGAGTATGAGGTTGTATACATACCTCATGTCGTTGGAGCTCAATTGAACGTGCCAAAGCCTTTCTCTTTGTCAAAAGATTTTTCGGTCTCAATGTTGAAGGACGCTGGTAATCCTTACCCCGAAAAACAATTATAGAATATCCTTTTGAAATTTTGTCTACTGAGACCAGAACACCTCCACTCTCTGCTTCAAGTGCTAGTGCAATTTTCTTTACGTGTTCGAAGTTTTTAGCCTTTAAAATTATCTTGACCAGTTCCCGGTATTTCCAGTGCAAGTGCATGTTCTCAATAGTACCATCAAAAACTCCACGTCTACCTGAATCCACAAATTATTATTAGATTTGTATAAGCAGCACACAATGAAGAGTAACCTGAGAAATGGAATGATTGAGAAGGACACGGGTTAAGGGGAGATAAAGCTGATTTAAAAACTTTTAAGAATGGATTCTCAACCTTTAGAGATGCAATATTTAGGTAAACCATTACCATGGATTAGATTTATAAGATCAACCTTTTTTCTATCTGATTTCTTCCATCTTAAGTGAGCCAAATGGTCCTAAAATATAGTAAGAGCAATTTTATTTAGAATAGAGCTCTACCAAGAAGTAAGAAAGCTTTCATCTTCAATCCTAATTTGCGAAACATAAATCTCTCTTCGTCAGTTATACTATCAGGATCTGCTTTGTACTCTGAAGGCTTCAAAGACAACTCCACCTTCATTAGGGCTTTTTCAGCTCTCGTTATCTTTCTTTCAGCCTGTTCAGCAAAATCCAGTGATTACAATCAAGAAAATTCTAAATTAGACAATAATCCTAGATTGAAGTTAGATACACAAAGAGACAATAAAGATTATCAAAACCTCCAGGAATCAGACACAGTGTAATGACATTGAAAACCATCTATTGTCTAGGGTTTATGAGAGCCTAATTAAACACATTAGAAAATTAAACAAGTCTAACAGCTGTAACAAACGTTTTAGCCTCGTTGATAATGTGAGGAATCAATATCAGATAAAAACATAAATTGCCCATTTCCTACTATGATCCTTACTTCATTCTCTTTCATATCATTGCCTGACAGGCCATGTCATGATTTAAGGAGACATGTATGAGTTTTTACCTTTTATACGGCACGTTTCACATAGTTATGTTATTATTACTACTGAAACTAAGTAGAAAGAAAGTAAACTTGAAAGTAGGTAAAGTCCCTTGGTTAGTAAATTTTGGAAGGGGGGCATTCACAAATAATTGTTAGTTACACCTATACCAGAGAAAGTGTTACCAGCCCAATGAAGTTAATTTTCTAAATAACAGGCATTGATAATGAGTATTGCCTATACTGCAACCTCCACCAATATTGATAACTATTTCCATAACACATAATGAGACTTCACTTAAAAAATTTCCCCTTCCAATTTAATTAAATTCACCAAAATATTATGAAATGGTTCATCCAGTAGTCAAACTCCAGCTCATTTGCAGTTTTATTAAAGTTTAAAAAAGAACCGTTAGAGGAAAAAGCATTAGAAGCACAGGATGATGAGAGATTATGCAACAGCCATTCGCATGACAATTAGAGACTTCCTTAATTATCGGACATTAAAGTACTTACTAAGGAAAGCTTCTGTTCTAGTTTTTTAACAAGGTTGGCATGCCGTAGTTGTTCTACTTCTCTCATTATTTTTTGCTTGTGACGCTCATCTAATGTTTTCCCCCACTTTGCATCTGCATCCAAAGTTTCACCAAGAGTCCCTGCCTCTGCTGACAGTTCTGATGTATTATTACTTGGTATGAGCAGAGATGACGCTCTCAATCTTGCTTGCTCCTCCTCATCTTGCATTACTTTTGCCGTTCTTTCCCTCTCCAGCAAGGCTTCAGTGACATCTGCTGATAGAAAATTCTTTCCTCGAAAGAAGACCAAGAAGTCTTTATTTCTGGAAAGTAGTATACCACCTGTCAATTTCTGTAGCCAGAAACAAACCAATCATTCATCAACAAATCATCCACTATATGTACTTATAAATGCATATAACAAACTACCCAAAGTTTATTTCATAAATGATAATAATAAGTAAATCGATATTGACATCTGATATGTTGGCAACTCGAAGCAAAAAATTTCATCCAACACCATGAAAATATATGCATTAATCTACATTATTTATTCATCATAATATTAAAATTGATAAGAATCTATACTAATATGGATGAAAGGTTGACAAATGAAGTGATTAAACTGACAATAAAGTTGTTACAGAAGAAATTACAGAAATCCATTACTGGGACTCCACATAAAAATTAACCTTCAGGGATAGTGGTCTTAGACATTTTACTAGAGCCTCTACAACCAAGTATCAAATCAGTCTACTTCTTGTTCATTCTTAAACATTATAATTCCAGAACAAGCTACGGTCAGGATGTGCTTTGTCCACACTTCAATCCCCAAGATTTTTCATATAAAATAACAGTGTTAGATATATCTCAGAGTTTACAATCATAAGGCAGCGAAGACCAGTATAACTTTTCAAGTGAATAAAGAAAAGCCAAAAGTGAAGTAAAAGGTACCAGATTAGAAGCAGTAAGTAACACTAGCATGCAACAAGAGCATTTTATAGTAGTACGAATATATAACTAAGTAAATGATAAACAAAGCTGACAGTTTTGTTTGTCAACAATTATTTTATTTACACAAAATATAAGCACTATTTTTCTCACAATTTTACAGTCAGAAAACTAACAGGCTTTAATTTTTCTATTACTCCGTATATCACAGATATTAGTGATTTAGACATCTGAAAGTAGCAAAAACATGTCATAACAAAGGAATTAAGCATCATTAACAGATTTTTAATAAAACACAAACAGAAAAAAGTGACAGTGAGCATTCCCAGGTCAGATGTGACACTGTCATGAAATGCGTGCCAAGGTTTATTAACTGATTCCCTAAAACTAAGGTTCAAAACTTAGAGAATTACAAATTTACATTATGAAATGGTTTCAATTTCTTACCATTTAGGCGGTGTTTGGTACTAGAATTATTTTACATACCTATGAATCATCAATTCTGGGAATTATGATTCCTCGGAATGATTAAATTTTGTTTGATTGGAGAAAAATGTTGTTGGGAATATTTATATAGGTTTTCTAGAAATCAAAGAGCAGTATGTTATTTTTATTAAAATCTTTAATTCATTACCACATCAAATGATTTAATAAGGAGAACATGATTTTTTTTTTTTCCATAAAGTTTTTATTTTTACCCAGGAAAGTTAGATTCTCACGTCTTCCTGTAGGAAAATTGACCAAACACCAATGTTAATTTTTAAAAGGTAAACCAAGCATGGAAAACATACTTTCCAAAGTCCAGATTACTGAGAAACTACAAACTTTCTTTCTACCAAATGCCCACATAAATGGATGCCGCTAAAAGACAAATTATAAACATTTTCATACACAAAAAGAAATATTATGCATTAGGGAATGGAAAACCAACTCCGGAATAACGAAAAACCAAAGCTACAAAAACAGAGTCCACAATTTTGATTAGTGGAATAGGAAAATGCATGATTATTCACCTTGATCTCTTCTGCCATTCTCTCACTAGTAGTTAGCTGTACACCTCGTTTGAGTGCAACCTTCGCAATAGAACTTACTTCCCACAATTTAACCATTGCTGCAGCTAATCCTTGAAGTTGTCTGTTTCTACCTACATATCATGATTAATTTAGTATAGCCAGAATAAAATTAAAAACTTCACATGCACAAGGGAAACAACATCAAACCTAACGCAAAATGTGGAGGAAGGGTCCTTGCAATCCTTCGTAGAGCAGTTGCCTCCCTTAAACCAAGTGCTGATCTCACACCAAAAGGAAGAACTCTAAAGGGAGGTTGGTAACCAGGAACAGTTGCAGGAAGCATATCTGCATCGACAGGCAATGGATCACATCCAGACCAATCTGTGTATCTAGGGCCAAGACCATCCAATAACTTGTCTACTTCAAGTTCATAACTGACTTTGGGCAGGTCATCACTTTCTTTCTGGTCATTTGTGGATTCCAAATTTGTCAATGGTTCACTAGTCCCAGAATTAGAAGCAATGTTGGGAGAATTCCTCACAGAATTATAAGAAGGTGTTGGCAAAAGCTTAGAAGAGTTCTCACTTTTCCTATACATTTGTTTATTCTGTTGTACTGAAGGAACTTCATAGCTCACACCCCTGTATAAGGAAACAGAGTTGCCAGACCTCCAAATTACAAGACCACCAGTTTTTCTCTGAATGTGATTTTAAAAATAAACAAGAATACAGCAGTAGTTATTGATAGTCAACGTAGTAGGCGCATAATGAAAAATTGGAAATATAGACATTCTAATCAATACTACACAGCAAGCAGTGTTGGCAATATACAAATTCTACTGATATGGTGTTCAAATCAATCCCTAGGACAATCTCTAATCTTTGACAAATGCTAAGGTTGAAGAAGAAAAATATTACCAAACTCATACACACTTGAGAATTCTCGAGTCAGCTATTTATCAGTACACAGGAAAATTTGTAAAAATAGGTATCACGGCCGAACAAAAAATATTGCAGACATCAGAAAGGTAACGGGAACATCCTAAGAAAAACCTGTTTGATATTATAAAATTCATAATAAGGTTGCCCAGCTCCAATCCCAGGAAAGGGAAAGTCTTGGACCAGCATGAATTGATCATAGCAATTAAGGATTAAATCCTAAAGAAATTTGTATATATATCAATAATTCACTGGCTATTCTGTCAATCGTATTTCCCACGTTGATTTGACAATGTCCAAAGCAGAAAAAAATAATAATTGGATGGGCCATTGGGCATCCATCTGGCGCTAGATATATGACAGAAACAAGCACAATAAGGTAAAAAAAGGGGTTGGGCGAAGTTCTTTGAAATGCAATTCAGAGTGCTATTCTGTAACTGATGTAAAAGACTACTTCCATACACACAAGACATGCCAAAGACTTTGTTCGTCTATCTACTTTAGAGAATTTTACGAAGCTCCCAAGTTGCACAGACATTAGCAATTTTACAACTCTTCTAATTATCCAAAACAAGTTTATACGCACTTCACAAAGGTGTTTCATCCTTCACTTTAATAAACACACACTTCTCATTCCCACTATGGACCCCACAGGTTTTGCAACAAAAGCAATACTTTCTAAACACACAAGAAGCCAGAGATAAAAAGCAAACCTCCAGTATCTCATGCATCCTCCGCATGTTGAGCGCGGCCTCGCCTTCGAACTTGAGCCTCACAATCTCTGCCGTCTTCCACCTCTCATGAATCTTGTCCACAACAGCTTGGGTAACCCCACTCCTCCCAATTCTTGTTTTGTGCTTCTTCTCAAAACTCAACTTGAGCAGCCTCTTGAATTCTGACTCGGGAAGAGTCAATTCCGCCAGAGAGGTCTTACTTCTCTTTCTTATGGCTTTCTCCTCTTCTAACTCTTCCGCCTCTGGCTTCTCCCACGGAAACCTCGCTTCCCCATCATCACTTCCAAATCTTCCAAACCCTAAAGGAGACTCTGGAGAAAACCCACCTCGAGCATTCGGCAACATGCCTTCCTCCACGTAAAAGATATCCTCCACCGACCCTTTTTCTATCACTCTCTCCTTATTCTCAACCCCATCACTGGCGTACCCAATTTTCTTCAATTTTTCCACAATCCTATCCATGGTGCTTTCACGGCCGTTGCCATCACCCTCCTCGTCTGAGCTCGAAAAACCGGATTTTGATGAGTGCCCATTTCCGGAACCTTGGTAGTCCAGAACCGCACGTGGCGGTTTGGGACGGCGCTGTTGGTTGGCAGGGTGGCTCCACCACTTCAACCAGTTGTTTTCGGAGGAGAAACTTTTGGCGGAGTTGCAGCGAAAGACGATGAGTGATTTGGGACGGAGGAAAATGGAATTGGGAGAGGGTGGTGTGAGGGAGTGGCGGAAGAGACAGTTGCAGAAGATGGGCGAAGAGTGAAATGAATCGAAAAATGGGCGCGTGGGTACAAGAGCCATAATCACATCGGCATTAGTGAATGAAGAGAAAGAAAATGATGATGATGATGTTGGGTGTAACTGAAATAGCCTGCTTCTGCTAATGCTCTGTTTGGGATGTGTTCTACTTTTACTTACTTACCTTGCGCTGCGGCAGACAGAAATAAATATCCATGCTGATTTTTGCTTGGCCAAAACGACAGTGGATAGAGGCTGGATGGACTACTACTTCCCACTCACCAATCATCTTCCACCAACGGATTTTATTTCATTTCTAGTTGTTTTTTCGGAGTTCTCTACAATCTTAAATAGAAGAAAATAATTATATTAAAAAGCATAATGAAAATCACATTTACCAATAACTTTTTGTTGATAAAATATAAAATTCTATTTAAATATATTATACATTTTGTTCTTGCTGAGACCGGCCGGTAAGTCTTTAACTTTCCTCTTCGATTACTCCCACGATTCTTCCTTTCCTTGAAGCCTTTCGTTCAGCACTGTTTCGGGAGGGGGTCCTGCATGCACTCCGACGCTCAAGTCAATGTGAGACTAAGTGAACTCAGTATATAAAATTGGACAAAGTAACAGTACCTTATTTCATGAGACTTCTTTTGCTTTTATGGTAACTTGAATGGGCTTTCATATGGATGGGCCTATGGCCCATTATGGTACCTTATCTCATATATGCCACATGTCGTGCGCCACGTGTCAGTATCGTGTAAGGGACTTGATAAACTGGATGGTTCTCGGTCGGGATCGAACATTGTTCGGTCGGCTTTTTTACATGTATGTGACCGCGGTTTGGGTGGTCGGTCCTTCTAGTAGTACACTTTTAAATCACGAAGCAAAATAAAACAAGCCAATTTATAACAATGTATAAAATTAAAAATATTTAGAAATTAATTTAAATTTGAATTATCTACCATAGAAGAATAATTATCTCTTAGTAATATTATAATGAATATTTTACCTGGCACAATCATATTTAAAATAATAATAATTTTTTTTGAAAAAAAATGGGCTTCTTGAATCTAAAGTCACAACGATGCCTTCTTTGCACTTCTATAATCTCAATCTGGAGCTTCATCGTTTTTAAATGGGTGAAATGACACAAATAAATACGAATTAAATACCACCAGAATCTCTATGTAACAATTGTATTTCAAAATTGAATCCCTTCCTCTCAATTTAGTATTCATTTTATAGTATAAAAATTTTTGAAATTTGACTTTCGAATTGGGTCAACGAACACTCTCTACATATAAACCACCTTTACCACCAAAAATTAATCCCTTTATACTACCGTAAAGTGCAATCAATTATTAATATTAGTAAAAAGTGTTAAAATAAAGAGAAAATAGTTATGAATTAAGCTCTCTTGTGTAAAATACATACATAGAAATTGTTTATTTATAGATAAAAAAATAGCAAACTAATAAAAAATATGGGCTAAGTCCATTATATTCAACACTCCCCCTCAAGCTGGTGTATATAAATCATATGAATCAAGCTTGTTACAAATATAATCAATTATAGGTTCCTGTAAAGATTTAGTAAAAATATTAACTAACTGTTCATTCGAATTAACAAATTTAATCTCGATGTCTCCAGATATAATTTTCTTTCAAATGAAATGACAATCAATCTCAATATGTTTAGTTCTTTCATGAAAGATAGGATTCGAGCTAATATGAAGAGCAACCTGATTATTACATATGAGTGTCATTTGAGTGATCTCTCCAAATTGTAATTCTTTAAGTAAATGTTTAAGCCAAATAAGTTCACAAGTAGCTGAGGCCATAACTCTATATTCTACTTCAGCATTAGATCTTGCCATAACATGTTTTTTGCTTTTCCAAGAAATAAAATTATCACAAATAAGAACACAATATCCATAAGTAGATCTTCTATTAGACGGAGATCCTACCCAATTAGCATCTGAATAACATACAACTTTACTATGGTTACTATGACCATATAGTAAGCCTTTTTCCAAGAGAACCTTTAATATACTTCAATATACGAATAACGACATTCCAATTATCAACACACGACGAATTAAGAAATTGACTCACCACACTAGCTACAAATGAAGTATTAGGACTAACAGTAAGATAATTCAATTTTCCAACTAATCTTCTATATTTCTTAGGATTTGAAAGAGGTTCCCCCTGGCTAGGTAGAAGTTTGGCATTAGGATCCATGGATGTTTCAACAAATTTTGAATTCATCAATCCAGTTTTCTCTAAAATGTCCAATGCATACTTTCTTTGAGATAAAACAATAGCATTGTTAGATCGTGCTACCTCAATCCCCAAGAAATATATGAGTTTGCCAAGATCTTTGGTCTGAAAGTGGTGACAAACATGTTGTTTAATCTGAGAGATGTCATGGTTATCATTACCCGTAAGACAATGTCATCTACATATACCACTAGATAGATAGACCCAACTCTTGAGTGACAATAAAAAACTGAATGATCTGCCTCACTCTGAGTCATACCAAATTGTTGAACAACACTGTTGAATTCTCCAAACCAAGCCCTAGGAGACTGCTTAAGGCTATATAAAGATTTGCGGAGACGACATATCAATCCAGAAGACTCCCCCTGAGCAACAAAACCTTGAGGTTGCTCCATATAAATTTCTTCCTCCAAATCCCCCTTAAGAAAAACATTTTTAACATCCAATTGATAAAATGACCATCTTTGAAGAATTGTTATAGCTATGAATAAGCGAACAAAAGCCATCTTTGCCACTGAGAAAAAGTATCACCATAGTCTAAACCAAAAATGTGTGTATAACCTTTAGCCACAAGACGAGCTTCGAGACGATCAATAGTACCTTTAGGACCAACTTTAATAGCAAAAACCCACTTGCAACCAACAACAGATTTCCCAAAAGGTAAAGGAACGAGTTCCCAAGTTCCACTGTTCTGAAGAACACTTATTTCATCAAGCATTGCTTGATGCCAACCAAGATGGGCTAAGGCATCACCTATAGTTTTTTGAATTGACACAGAAGAAATAGACGAAAGGCAAGTATAAAAAGGTTGAGATGGTCTATGATAACTTAATGCAGTATAACGTGGAGAGGGATTACGAGTAGAACGTATACCTTTACGAATGCAATGGGAAGATCAGGTTCAACTATCGGAGCCAGAAGGGGCAGAAGAGCTGGGACAAGAAGAGAGTCATCAGATGGACAATGAGAAGTATAATGATGACTATAAACCTAAAGAGGTAGTGGATGAGTGGAATTTTTATGTACACTAGACACAACCAGAGTATCAAAGACAATTGAAATATGTACTTGATTAGATGGAGACACAGGTAGAAAAGATCAAAAACTTAAAATAAAAAGAAGACTCAATACATGTGACATCTGCAAAAATGAAGTAACAATTAAGAGAGGGTGAGAAACATTTATATCCTTTTTGAGATCTAGTTGTCGCAACCGGATCACGACGGGGCGATAATTTTTTTTAAATATATTTAGATTGAGAATTGGAGTCGCCACTATAATTTATTATTAAAAAACGATACAAAAAATCAAAAATGAAATAGTATGCAAACCAAAATTAGGATTCGGGAGTCGGTTACACGTGTGGAAGGTATTAGCACCCCCACGATGGTACCTTTAATCAAATAAGAAAAAGAGTGTGATTTTACTAAATATTATTTTTGCCAAAAATAATGACAATAATAATATAAATAAAAACAAATAAAAAAATAAAATAAAATAATAAAACAAACAATATTAATAAAAAATTCAAATAAATAAACAAGAAAAAATGCTAATAAATTAAAATAAACACAATAAAATAATAATTAAAATAAACAAAGATGCAAATAAAAATAATAATGCTAATAAATCAAAATAAAAACAATATAAATAAATAATAATTAAAATAAACATAGATGTAAATAAAAATAATAATGCTAATAGATCAAAATAAACACAATATAAATAGATAATAATTAAAATAAACAAAGATGCAAATAAAAACAATAATGCTAATAAATTAAAAAAACACAATAATAATTAAAATAAACAAATATGCAAATAAAAATAATAAAGTTAATAAATTAAAATAAACACAATACAAATAAATAATAATTAAAATAAATAAAGATGCAAATAAAAATAATAAGTAAAAACAAGACAAAGAAAAGATATTTTCTTTTCTTTTTTCGGGCTCGACAAGGATTCACTTTGGTCTTATTCATTTTCACAAAGAAATATAAGGGTTTACATAGTTTTAATTTGCTAATTTGTTGGATGATGTTTGATATTTTTTATTTTTTGAAATTTTTATATCCTTTTATTTTTGAAAATAATTTTATTTTTATTTATTTTTGAAAATTGTTTTATATATTTTTTTATTTTGGAAAACTTTTTTATTTTTTATTTTTGAAAACTGTTTTATTTTTTATTTTTGAAAACTGTTTTATATATTTTTTTATTTTGTAACTATTTTATAATTTTTTGATATCAAAAATATAATATTTTATTAATTCTTGGAAAATATTTTATATATATTTTTTTAAAATTTTGGAAAATTTTTTATTTTATTAATTTTTTGAAAATATTTTATACTTTTTCTTGAAAATTTGGAAATGTTTATATTTTTTTCTAATTTTCAAAAATTTGATATTTTATTAATTTATGGAAAACATTTTATATTTTTTCTTGAAAATTTGGAAATGTTTTATATCTTTTTTCAATAATTTAACAAATTTATTTGAAATAAAACATTGTTTATTGATTTGTTATGAAAACAAAGAAACAAAATAATAAATAATAAGTTAGATGCAAATAACAATATTATGATGCAGAGAACTAATAATTGGGGCTCAAGAAGCCAACACACAAATTTGCTCGATTTTTTTTTATACAAAGTGAGCTAAACCCATCTTCATCTTTTATTAGGAAGGATTTTGAGAAGGTTTATGGTTTCTTTTGAGTGCTCTGATGAGTTTTGATAGGGTTTGGGATTCTTGTTCGACTCATTTTTTTTATTTGAAAAGATACAGTATTTTGATAGGGTTTAGGATTCCTGAGACTTTCACAGGAACAACAATCTCTCCAAAGGCAAACAAAGCAACCTAAATTTAAAAATCAGTAGAAATAGATACTTAAACCTTCTTTTTTTTAGTCTTTTTATTATTGTTATTATAATATAATTTTTTTTAATATTTTTTAAAAATTGTCTGAAAAATAAAATAAATCAGCAGATGTAAGAAAGAAAAATTAGACTGAATTTTAATTAATATTTTAAATTTTATTAAAAGTAACCTGCAAAATAAAAGGGGTTCAAAAAGAAAATTCACAAATTATTAGACGATCAACATTAAATTGAAAATAACCAACATTTAATTGAAATAAATTGAAAATAAATCACCATTAAACTATCAGCTAGCAGTAATCATCAGCTCAATTATTCAAATTTCTAACCTTTATATTTTTAATATATTTTTAATTAATTTTCGTGTAATTAATGGGCTTCAGAAAAGGTAGGCAGAAAGAGAGAGACAATGTGACATGGACAATTTCTTTCTCTAGCTCCATACCCTCTTCCTGCACCTCCATAGTGAAAATAAAATTACTCATATACCTTTACTTTAAAAGTGGAAAAGCCAGCATTGCCTTCCACCCCTTTACCTCCATAACCTGGTTTCGTTGCTTGTTTCCATTTCACCTCCATAACCTCGTTTGTGTACCATCTTCCTCATCCTCCACTGTCGCCAGCGCCATTTGTTCAAATTTGTCACCGTTCGTTGGAGTATTCTTCCCCCTACATTACCTTTTCCGATCTGTGGTAGTTGTGGGAGCGGTGAGAGGTGTGCGTTTTTGTGGTAGTAGCTTCATTTTTTTGGCAAAATCTTCAATTAAAGCTTCAAGAATGTTCTAGATAAGTAATTTTTTATGTTTATGAAGAATTTATGAGATGTATTGTAGATTTGAGTGGTTAATTTGTTGATTTGGGTGGTCCTCGACGGTGAACGACAACTTTTAACGTTTGGAACTTTATAAACCGGATGGGTCTCATCCGTTTCACATTTTGTTTTGCAAATGACAACCGGATGGCACCTCATTCGGTTACATATTTTCAGAAATATATAAACCAGATGAGGACCAGAGGACGTGGTTCCCAGCCTGAAGGTCGTTCGTAGAGGGGATCGGGGTGCTTCATCCAGTGCTTCTCCTGTTGGTGGTGATGCTTCTCCTGTTGGTGGTGATGCTTCTCCTGTTGGTGGTG
>Ga0099825_1002330_pt1 | contig 25181 bp, 13 predicted proteins | sample SiratroredBW_FD_76838 | JGI IMG/M metagenome (GOLD analysis project Ga0099825, IMG submission 76838) | Root nodule microbial communities of legume samples collected from California, USA - Siratro red BW | ecosystem: Host-associated > Plants > Roots > Nodule | place: USA: California | collected... | reverse complement strand
TTTTATAAATATATAAATATATATATATATATATATATATATATATATATATATATATATATAAACTAAATCTTACAATAATAAAATATTCTAAGTCAATTTTCAGTTTACTTGTTGTACAAATCTCAAATTTATTTATATTATAATAAGCATAAATTATATAAAAAAAATAGAATAATATTACTTCAAAAGTTTATTTCTATAAATATTTTATTTGCTTTTCATCATTATTTAAAAAATGAATTTTCCAATTGGTTAATATTTTTTTTGTCATATTTGTTATACGCAATTAAAAAATTCAATTATATCAAACACTTTCCATTCATTTTTTTTTATAATTCAATCTTTCCTCTTCTTTTCCATGAAATTTTCTTATTTTACATATTTTTTAATCTATATTTCCTTAAAATATGTGTAGTTTTAAATATTTTTTTCTTCAAATATTTATTTCTTTAAATTATAATATTATACACACATTTTTTAAAAATTAATATATTTTTTACAACTCAATAAATTCAATTTTGTCACACATTTTTCATTACTTTCTTACAATTCTTTATTTTTTCATAAAACTTTCTTATTTACAAATATTTCTAATTTAAAGTTATTTAAAATATATCTATTTATAAATATTTATTTATCTAACTTTTTTTGTCTAAATAATTAAATCTTACACACTTACTAAATATAATTACTTTTTTCTTAATTTTATTTTTATTTTTTTAGAAAATTATACTTTTATTCTAATTTTTTTCCCTCAAATTATTTCAGTTTAAACTATTAATATTTTAAATCTTTTCCCTAATTATTTCTCCCCTTCCATTATTTTCAATGCAAAAAAAGAAATACAAAATCAGTTTGGAATTTGATTTTCAGAACCAAATTCTGATTGGTATTCCTACAGCCTCTACTCGATGAAAGGTCAGAATTGGACTTCTCAAATCACCGAATTCTAACTTGAAAACAATACTGTGCTATGTATAAATATTTCCTACAGTGTGGTACTGGAACAAAAAAAAACCTAAACATACTATAGAGTGAAAAGAATTATTGGATTGGAACCTCATTGTCATACCTAAGTACAAAAGGACGCATGCATTAAATTAAATAGGTATATAACTTATTCTATTTATTACGCCATTAATAACTTTATATAAATTGTAATCAATTCAATGAATTATAGCTGTATTACCACTATATGTACATCAAGTTTTATAAAAAAATAAACAATAATTAAATTATATACATACATATATTTGTATGGGTTAAAAAGTGTACATTTATTAATTTTTAATTTGTATAAACTAAATATTAAATAAATTTATATCAATATAAACTTTTGTTGACTAGATGAAAAAAGAACTTTCAATTCAATTATAGGTTTTGAAAATAAATTTTAATTCAAATCATTAAATAATGTTACAATTTATTTAAGCTACATCAATATCCTTTATTTATATATATATTTATAGGATATTTTTTTAGTTATAACTCGTACATATACATTATAAAAAAATTAGGATGTCTTTTCACATAATGTTGACCATCATTTATAATCATAGAGAGATAGCAATTACTTTATGGTGATACATCTATATGCTAATTCCTTTAAAAAGTTATAATAGGTTAATATAATTTTTCATAATATCTAATTTATTTAATTGAATTGTTTATATATAAATAATGACTTAACTACAGGAGATTTGTGGTTTGGAAATAAAAAATTTGAGCATGCGATTTAAATTATTTTAATTTATAATAAATAACGATTTGATAATAAGGAGACTTAGAATTAATTAAAAAATCAATTTAAAAATTTAATATACACTTAGTGGTTAATAATATTTCACTATAGCATTGCTTAAAAATAATTAATTATAGCTACCATGCATATTTGAAATTAAATTTAATATATAAATCGCCTTTCTAGACCTTTGGGATGTGTCTTTAGTATAAAAAGGTAATAATTATATTCATTGAAAATGATCGAATAATATGAGCTTATTGATAATAGTATAGGTCTAATGGCCTAATTAATGGCATAATAATAATCTGTTAAAGATTATTAGAACTAATCTTATATACAAGATATTTCATGCAACTAATACCTGTACGATTGATTAGATGTCCTATTAATAAGATAGGTTATATTCTAGTACTTAAATGTAATTATTATGCAAAAAATAAGATGATAAATTGATGGAATTTATCATCTAGAAAGAATAATTTCTATTTAAACTATCTTAAAGCCATTGAAAATTTCAGTTGGGAGAACAATAACAAAATATGATTTATACAAATTCAAATTTGTTAAATTTTTTATTTTTACAAGGTGTTGATAAAATAATTGGATTATCTTCATTAAAACATTTAAATGAACACTACTATTTATTTTTACATTTTTTAATATTTTATTTGGAAAGTTTACAATTTTTTGTTACTTTATAGTAAACAATAAATAAAATAGTTAATGTATAAAAAATATAAAATGCATTCAATATGTTATTATTATATATAAAAAAGAATAAAATTGGTAAGAAAATTTGGCAAATGATTTACAATTATTATTTATATGAATAATGTATTACCGCCTATAAACTTAATTATAAATATAAGGATATGTTTTGTTTTTTATATAATAAAATCATATTTCGTTTTTCTAAATTATCCTTAACTGAGAATAATGATTTTAAATATAAGAATATTTGGAAATAGTTTTGTGCACCAAATATGAACCTGTTTTTTTGCTATATCATTTTGAAAAAGCAAAGAATAGAATAATCTATACTTTGTTTAATAATATTTTAAATTCATCACTTTAGAAAAAGGAGGAAATTATATCATTACAGAATAAATAAATAAATAAATAAATAAATAAATAAATAATCAGAGAAATATTGAATTGAAGTTGAAGGCACCTAAAGAAGAAAAAGTTGATGCCACCTGAAAGTAGTAGGTAAGAGAATAATTTGCCAAAATTTGTTGTGCATGCATACGAACATTCTCCCTGATCGCGATTACAGCTTCGGATCTTACGCCACTTCTCTCTCCCAATCTCTTCGTCAGGTAACAATCCAAATCGAATCAATTCTCCATTTCATGTTCGCTTAATCGTTTGTTCCGATTCCGTTTCGCATTTTCGATTCGGTAAAATCCTTTTCGCGCTTTTCGATTCGGTAAAATCCTTTTCGCGCTTTTCGATTCGGTAATGATAGTAGATTTCATCGCTATTGGCTGAAATTGAATCGTGTGAATTTGCAGACGATATAGTGTTAGTGGCGCAATGAATTTTTTGATGCGGTCTACTACTGGCGTGTATGGAGAGCGTAATCCACCTATTCCTGCTCCGGAGTCTCGTGCTGATACGCATCAAAGGTCTGCATCTGCTGGATCTTCTTTGGAGACTCTTGTGTCTACTGATCCTTATGCACGCTACGATGCCAACATGGATTGTGCCGTCATTGATAAGCACTCCGACGTTGACGAGGAAGAAGGATGGATTACCATCCCATGCAGTATATCTTCTCTTCATCTACCATTTTCCTGCCTCTTTTCTATACTGTTGATACTTTCATTTGGTAACTGAGTTTTGGAAATGGATACAGAATTTGATGGCAATATAGTTCAAATTTGTCCTGTGTCATTTATTTACATTTTAATGTTTGCTCATCAGAGAAATGTAGGTAACAAATGTAGGTAAAAATGATACCGCCAGCTTTCACTTGTAATTTTAGGATATGTTCGGGAGTTGAGAGGTTTGGAGGAGAAGGGAAAGAGGATAAATTTGTTTATCTCTGATAAATATTCTCTAATTTGATAATTTTTAAAGTTAAAATAAAAAGATATATCAATGTAAACTTAATGTTTATTAACCTTGTATAAATAGTTCGATGTCAAATTAAAATATTTACCCTCTCCTCCAAAACACAACTCCACAACGTACCCTTCGTAAATATTTATGTGGGAGGACGCTCTACTAGATCCCCATCATTTGTGTGCTGCCAGTACTTGGTTAATGGGGTACTGAATTGATATCTAGATGGGGCAAAAGGGCAGCTGTTGATTGTATATTTAAACCATTAGGGAAGTAGAAGTTCGTCAACTGTCTCTTCTCCTCTAGGTCTAGAATCAATTTGTAAATTTTGTTTATTATATGCTTAGCACATGACCAAAATCAAAATCGTATCAAGGTTTTTGTCAGCATTCAGTTCAACGGTAGAATTAAACAGAATAATTTCTTTCAAGTCCTTCCTCTTGTATGTGATTTTATTGACCAGACTACTCTGCATGTATGATACGATATATCGATTTCATTTTGCAGAGGAACTTCCTGAAAACTGGAATTGTGCACCAGATATACTGTCTTTATGCTCTCTTGATCGTTCCTTTCTTTTCCCTGGTAATAGATTTTTTCATTCTTTAAATATTAATCTTAGTTTTGGCATGTGTAATTTGGTCAGCTGGCTTTCACAAAAAAGTTTAGCAGACCTAATTTATACCTGTAATTCAGGTGAACAAGTTCACATATTGGCATGCTTGTCTGCATGTAAGCAGGATACATCATCGCTCAAAAAGGCTGCAGCGATAAGCGAGAATGGCACAGGTCACAGCCCCAAGAAAGAACATGGAAACACTGAAAACAGAAATAATACAGTGTCTGGAGAAGGGGAACTGAGTACCAGTGGTGAAGAGCAGCTGGATGATGTTTCTGATGGTGAATCCCTTATTCAAAAAGAGGTTCTCAAAAAACAAACCTCATTGTTGTTGCAAAAGTTTGAAAATTCTCACTTCTTTGTAAGGATTTCCGCGTCAGATGATCCACTTTGGTGCAAAAGAAGCTCTTCAAAAAATTCGCCCGACACTTCTAATGCAAATAATGAAAAAGGATCAACAATCACGTGTGAAGGGTCCACACTGTCTTCTATTAGTACTGTTATTGATAGAGGAAATTTTGATTCAAATGTTTCTGGTGGAGTGGCAAGAGATTCTGTGAAGTGCCGTGCTTTACCTAATGGAGACATAGTGGTATGTGTCATAAAAGTTGGAAACTATGATTGTGCATTTAATTGATCTAATATTGTTAAGGAGAGACAGAGGTGTTTTCTGTTTGTTAATATTTGAATTTAAAGTTCCATTGTTAGATGAATTACTCTACATTCATTAAATTTGGGATCAATCAGTATGTAAGTTCTCTTCTTCTTTCCTTTTTGTAGTCTAGATTTCTCCATTATTTCAACGCATGCATGCAAGCAGTTTGGCCAATGTTTTGTTGTTTACAAAATGTGATTGGAAAATCAATGGTGAATTTGTGGTACACCATAGGAAAATAGATAGCAGACAAATTTGATTAATGGTAGTTGAGTTTATCCCCTATGGTGGGGAGGGTGCTATTTTTATTTGATCAGCAATACAAAATTTTATAAATTAAGGGCAAAAAGGGTTGCCCCAACCCGTCTACATAAAAGCATGTACAGTTCATCAATGATTGATGGCTATCCGTATATTTGTTGACCATATAATCCCCACTTTCATATTCTGGGTGCATCATGTACATAATCCTTCTTATCATAAAAGCAAAAAAACTCAAACTCTAACTGACACATTCATCGCATAGGCAATCGTTACATATGACAGTATCATCCTCTTGTGTTGTTTCTCTTTGTCATTACAACACCACTTAGCCTGCATGAGAAAATTTTCTTCCCAATTTTCTGTTGCCTCCACTGCATCTTTAAATCCTTTTGGCTGCTAGTAATTGATGTATGAGACAAACTTTTAATTCTTACGACGATTGCATTTTGTATCACTGATGCTGCACACTTGTTGTTTCACACAATCACACTTTGTCCGTAGTTTAGCTATCCTTGCAGTTCCGTTCCTTTAAATGATTGTATTCCTTCAAACCCGTATGAGGGGAGGGTGCTATGATTACTGAATCTTAGTTAATTGGTATTGTTGAGAATAGCTTAAATAATAACCGAAAAGATGTATTTTAGCAGTTATAAGTTCAACAATTACATATACTTTTCTATCTATTTTAGCCGAGTCAGTTAGTTCAAATGCAGTTGAGACACCACCTATGGTTGTAATTCCGCTATTTTGTTCGTTAGTAAATGTAAAAATCAAGGCAAAGTCAATTATTGTTGGTGATCTTTAACTTGTAGTCAATTGGAAAGCACCGAAGCACATGGGGAACCCATCCTTAGATGTTAGCAATTAGGGGGTGAACCAAACACCGACATGTTAAGGGAGTATAATCAAGTATTTAAATACTCCGCTGAGCATCTCATATTATTCTATACAGGACTTAAGCATCCCGCAATACTAAGTCTCTATCAATAAGGTAAATTGATAGACAGTACCTTCTTGTTATCCATCGCAAAAACTCCTTCAGCTAAAATGAAGAATCGTGTAAACAACTATTAGACTTGTAAAGTTGTATGGATTGAATGTTGGGCAGTAAAAGGCCAACAAGATTACGAGTGAGTAAACTACAATTCGATAGAGTTGTGAATGTCATGTTAGATGAGTGGATAAACCACACAAAATAGGATTAGGAATGAATGCATTAGATAACAAGGGTAACCTAATCGCTAGATTCTTGCCCAAGGAAGTTTGGGCATATGTGGAGAAGACCTATGGAAGAAGCCCTAGTTACTAGTTAGGAGAGTACATAAAGGGTATAATCCAATCGCTATGCCGAAAACAATTGTTGGTGAAACCATTTTGAAGGAGTTAGAGGTTAATAGTTTGTCTACAGACACGATTTATGATAATAAATCATGCTGTTGTTTTATTCATGTAGCCAATCCCACCTAGTAGGAAAAAGATTTCATTGTTGTTGGTCGTTGTGTACCCTATTTTTTTTTTTTTTTGCCATCTTATGTATGTTAGTTTCTTTTTCTTTTGGGATAAATTACTATTTTGCATGCCATATAATTTCTTTATGATATTGTTTTCATCCATACTGTGGAGGAAACAGTAAAGATATGGTTTTGAAATCAATTATTACTTATGAATACCATGCAAACTAGATGAGGATCCAAATCTGTAGTTTGGGTTAGATGCTTACTTTATCCTTATTGCCACTCAGTTTATTATAGATATAATTACGTTTAAGGCCCCTCTTTGGTACTCAGCCCGTGGTTATACTTTTACACGTTTTTCTTGTAAGTAGGTTTTTTCTTGGATAATATGTTGCTCTTACTCTAGTTGTATTTTCCTCTTCTCTGTAATGAAATTTCTTTCTTCAATAAAATAATCCATTCCAATACATTGTTTGTCCATGCTTCTATAAGACTAGAAAAGGCTTTTACAGAACTAAGACCTGCAACACTGCAGTTCAATTCACTTGTTCATCTTGTTATTGTTAGTGAAATATTGAGAATCTTTTAGTTAGATGGTAATGCTCGAGTGTATTTAGATGAGGTCGTAGAATGGGTTTATTGTATGCTCTGCTTTGATTCATTATTTAACAACAACATCTGCAATTTTATATTTTCTCTGGAGTATTTAGAGAATAACAAATTTCAATATGCATACGATACTTGGACCTACTATTGTGGAGTATATTTACTTGTGTAATTACATCATCACTGGTCTATCTATAACATATTCTTTTCTTTGTATTAAATATTAAATATCTTTCGGCAGTGTTTACCTTTCCTCTTTAATGCCTTTGAAGGCATTTGTGAACTTTTGCTAGGGAAATCGTAGTTAATCATGAAATTCTTTCTATATAACTTCTTGGCTTTTGGAGTGTTATAATATGCAAAAACCTCTTTTTAGCAAAGTTAATTATTTTAATAACTCAGATTATTGATCTAATTCAGTTTTTTATGTGGAAGGATGCAGGTTCTTTTACAGGTGAATGTTGGTGTTAATTTTCTTAGAGATCCTTGTATAGAAATTCTTCAATTTGAAAAACTTCAGGAGAGAACGTCATCTCCCGACAGCAAGGTGGATGCAGTTTATACAAATCAGGATTCATGTGCAGAGCTGTTAAATTGGATACTTCCATTGGATAACGGGAAGCCTTCTGCTTGCCCACCATCTCCTCATTTAACCTCAACTTCAGGAATTGGTAACTCCTCTCAGAGGTCCAATTTTTCTGGATCATCCAGTTCTCAAATATTCTCCTTTAGCAATTTTAGAAGTTACTCCATGTCATCATTACCCCAACCAGTGAATACTCCAGCTGCTCCTGTTAAAGCAGCTAGTTCCAAGCCAAGTTTTGACCTTGAGGATTGGGATCAAATCTCATCTCAGAAATATTTTTGGAAAAAAATGGGGGTTGAAGGACTTCTATCTTTTCGAGGTGTTTCATTGGAAAGAAATAGATTTTATGTTTCTTGTGGATTAGAAGGCCTACATACACCAGGAAGAAGGTGGAGAAGGAAACTTGAAATAATACAGCCGTTAGACATTCATTCTTTTGCTGCTGATGTCAATTCAGATGATCTTCTTTGTGTTCAGATAAAGGTTTGAACTACGATGTCATCCATCCAATTCTTTAACAATTTTTTGTGTGTGTTGTGTTGTGAACATTCTATCCTAATTTCTTAATTTGTCACATGAAAATACATGAGTAGTTTTATATATCTCTAGCACGCTATCACCCAAGACCCCTTAGAGCTTGAGCATGGAGAAAATATCTTATGATGAAATTATACTTAATTTTATCAAAAGAATGGGGCTAAGAAAAAGGATTGAACTCTAGACTACTTGATACTTGAGACTTTGATACCATGTAATGAATCCTCTGTACTAAAAGCTTAAGCTGTTTGGTCAAAACATGAATGGTTTCATTTTTTATATTATATTTCTAACATATTGTATCTTATGTTTTCATGCTTGTCTTTTATCCATTTCTACCGTTTTTTTTTTTTCAGTTCTGCTTTTATTAATAGTTCTTTACCTGTTCCCCAGAATGTTGCTCCTACACATACTCCAGATATTCTGATATTTATAGATACCATTACTATTGTTTTTGAGGAGCTTACACAGAATGGATCACTGTCGTCGTTGCCGATTTCATGTGTTGAAGCTGGAAATGATCATTCTTTACCAAATCTAGTGCTCAGGTTATTTTACTGAATCAATATTTTAATGTTGTTTATAACTCTATCATTACTGCTCTGATGTCTTGGCTGATCTTAATATATGGTTTTCAAATTAAATATGCTTGTGTAGATATGGACAACTCCACCCCCAAACACTTAAAACAAACCTGTCAAACGGGGGAAGGGGCTTCAAAAATCAATATGCACTTCAGAAAGTACTAACTAGAGTTCCCAAACAGTTTGACTTCTAGAATCTGTACCATTAACCTAGATTCAAAAGATAAATTAATGGCTGCGGAGAGAATAATAGGGCATGCATCGTGTTATAATGGATATCTCATCCGTTCAATGATTTTACACTCTTGGCTTGTGCTTTGTGAAACTAAATATCCTACTCTATATTATAACATTGGTGATACATGGACATCTCTTATAAATATTACAATTAGTTTACAACTACTTATATAATTGACTCTAAATGATATAATTACAAAATTATTTTTCAGCACTAGATACTATGTTTAATAAAAGACGGGTAGTAGTATGCCGATGGTTTACAAAATATCTTTCTGATATTATAATAGTTGTTAGTATTGTTTAGATTACTTTACCTGGTGTAGCACGAATAAAAAGCTATTTAGACACCAATTTTAATTATCAAATACAATAGTTGTTAATTATGATTAAAATAATAGTTGAATTTAATCATTAATTAAGTCAAGATAATTGATATATAATATTAGTTATCACAGTTTTAGTCAGTTATACCATTAGATTTTAAATTTTACCAAAACATACTACTAATGTTCATCAAGGCCAGTGACAAGACATAGGGAAAAAATGTCAGTTTTAATCACTTATACCATTAGATTTTAAATTTTACCAAAAAACATACTAACAATGTTCATCAAGGCCTGTAACAAGGCATAGGGAGAAAATGTTAATTTTAATCATTTATATCATTAGATTTTAAATTTTACCAAAACATACTAACAATGTTTATCAATGTTCATCAAGGCCTGTAACAAGACACAGGGAGAAAATGTCACCAGATAGAAGGACACGAAAGACACTAAGAATTGTAATAATGAAGAATTTCAATTACATAAAAGACCGTGATAAAGAAAATAGGGTCGAACACACAAAAAGGAAACACAAAAAAGAGACTTTACTTTATTATTATTAAAACTTGAAGGTATTTTGAATTTTATTAATGCTATATAATGCAATTCACAATTTTGTATGGTGTAGGAAGCAAGTGCTTCTTTCATTTGGTACCATCCCCATTCTCTGCCCTACTCAAGGCTTTTTGTGGATTTTGGGCTTCACTAGATTTTAAAGTCAATTTGTAGGAGTTTCTTTCTACACTCCCATCCTTTCCTTCTTTCTACATTCTTATAAATGTTAAAATTTTAGTTCATCTTTTCAAATACCAAAAGCATGACACCTCCCGTATGTCGTAGGAAAATTTGTAAACATCATCCTCACATTCAAATTTCATCCTTAGTATGTCTTCATTCATATAACTTTTATACGCACACTTATATCTGTTATACATATCATTATCTTCCTCCACATATGAATCACTTTCGTATTTAGAATCACCAATGCTTCCCTTCTTACTCACACTACTAACTTTGTCATCTTCAACCAAATTTACAAATGACTCCTCATTACAGTGCTCCATCTTCATCGCCCCATACATATGTAACATAAAATAGCTAACAATCATCTATTACATATCACATACGCTCCACATATAATTACACAAAAAAAAAATTAAAATAATACCTCCGAATAATTCGAAATCAGTCACAACCCAGTATTCAACTACAACACTTGCTCTTTCAATTCATATCACACCCAACGCTTTACTTCATCACACTTCAGTCAACGACTACGTCTCATTCAGTTTCATTAACGATCATGGACTACGCACCATTCCACTTCTCCATTTTGCCTCGTGGTAAAACTGGAGAAAAGACATTCACTCATACTTGCTTTCCTTAACTAATGTATTTCCAAGCAAGACAAGCAACGCTGCCATTTCTCACATGTCTTCTGTACGTCAAATATATTGTTCTTTCCGTACGTCAAATTTAATACTCTGGCAGAAATTCGTACTTCACATTTAATGCGCACATGCCTTCGGTTTTTCGGTTTTTCAACATCTATTATGTATCCACGTTGCACAATGACATGTAAAGTTACTACACGTGGCATTGCTAGCTCGTGCCACGTAAAGAGCGCACCGAAACATGTTTTAAAGGAGGGGCACCTTAGGAAAAGCCATAATGTTTTTGAGACTTAGATATGATGTTGCATTTTTTATTTACTTGCTAATAATGAAGTGTACAACAGTGTGTAAATAATCCAAAAATTACCTTGGAGAATAATGTATGTCTTTGTTAATGAGAAAAAATAATACATCAGCATGTAGACAAGGTGAAGCATGATTCATGAACACTTGATTTTGTTGTTTTTGAAATCAATCTTTTAGTTCTTTTTAAAATTTTAATTAGATATAGTAATCTTCTTCATCTTACTATAAGTTTCTAATTACAGGAGAGGTGAAGAGCATTCTTTTATTCTAAAACCAGCAACTTCTACATGGAAGGGTCCCAAGCTTCCGGATAATAGAAGTTCTCACTGGTCAAAGTTGCAGCTTAGAAATAAAACATCAAAAATAAGTCTCGACAGACAAAAGCCTGCTTTAATTAATGATCAGTATTCAATTTTGGTGTCATGTCGTTGCAACTATACAGGTAGGCTTTTCAGCGACCTCGGTTTGCTGTTGTGCTATCCTATGAATTAAGGTGTTAATTAGTTTTTGTTTGCTTAATCTAGCGTCAAGATTGTTCTTTAAGCAGCCAACCAGTTGGCGACCACGTAACTCAAGGGATATTATGATCTCTATTGTGTCAGAGATGTCAAGACCGTCTCCTGCTTATAAGAAAACTTGCCAACTTCCCTTACAGGTATATGGTTAATAATTTTCCAACTCGATTTGTGCTTTTTCTGTGAGCTCATTCATTTTTGTTTGATTATTTTCCTTCAGAAATTATCTGTGTAAACTTTTAAAATGCCATTATACTCAATCACAATTAATTTATTATTTGATTTAATTTGGTCAGATCTTAACTCTTGAAGCTTCAAATTTGACCTCTGAGGATCTAACTTTGACAGTGCTTGCTCCGGCCTCATTTGCTTCAACAGCCTTCCCGAATTCACTGTCGACTCCAATAAGTCCTTTTATAGGTTTCTCAGACTTTTTAGAAAGAGTAAATGACGAAAGAGGAATTGGTGCCGCCGAGGGGCAAAGTTTCACTTCTGTTGTTAAAGATAATGATGAGAAACAAAGTTATAATGACAAAGCTCAGACTGTTTCTGCAAGTGATGGTGTCATTCCTAGTGCCGGTCTTAGTTGTACACATCTATGGTTTCAGAGTAGAGTTCCACTAGGGTAATGTATCAAATCTTTCCGTCTGTCTCTTTTTTCTGTAAATTGTGTGTTTAGACTTGTACTAATTGATTTGAAGCCCTGTTTGGACCACATCAGATGTATTCCTTCTCAATCCAATGCCACTATCAAGCTTGAACTACTTCCATTGACTGATGGCATAATTGTTCTGGACACTTTGCGAATTGATGTCAAGGAAAAAGGTATATATTTGCTGTACTTTTGGACCATATTTTTCCTCTTAATTTCATGTTTGAGCTTCTATGTAAAGAAATATTTGGTTAATACAAATTAACAGGAAGATGAACTGGTGGTTAAAGATCCGTTACTTGTAAATTGTCATGGTCATTTTGAAGTCTCACCCATCTGCATAACAATAAAGGTTTTTTGTTAGATTCCTTAGCCGACATTCTGTAACAATTGCCATTTAATCCATTTTATAGTATTAGTTTTGGTGCCTAAGTTTAATCATTTATTTCACCAGAAAAGAGAAGTGAATATTATAGAGTGTCTTTCAATACACGCACTAATCCCTATTTATAAGCCAAACGGGATGGGATAGGGGAAAACTCACCCTTGACTAGAAAGGGTGGTGTCAAAGGATAATTTTCCATTTATTTACATGAGAAGAGCATATGTTCTTACAAAACACACACAAGTGAAAAGTATGTAAACAAAGAACATTGGTTTATTTTACATTCCGTTTTATTTATCATTGGAAATAGTTTTTTCTTTGCAAAAATAGTCAACGGCCAATCATGATGCAAAATGCCAAAACGATACAACTCAAGTTCTCACTGAGATACATTCGGGTGTAACAGGTGTAACCTATATTCCTGAGTGCTCTTTAAAGATATATTCAACTTCCAGTATTTCCTAGGGAGTAATGTAGATTGGGCGTATAGCTGGTTGCATTTTACTCGGTTGCAGTAGAAACAAAAACGGAAGATTGGCATACTTAATTTTGCAACGTACTCTTAATGGCACAAAATGGGTAATTTGCTTGGACTTCAAATTGATCTTGCGACTTACTGTCAGTATCTCAAATGTCCTTCTGTTAGTTGAAAATTGAGATGAAGTTGGGATGTCAGTTTATGTTAAATATAGTTTACTCTTTTGTGTTGTAAACCACGAGCTTAAATAGAAGCTTGTTACATCTCTCTTTTAGGAGAAGAATGTAATCTCTATTTCTATTTATATGTATTCTTGTGACAACTCTTCAGAGTGAAAAGAAGGCAGCGCGTCGTGATATATTTGGTCAGACAGCTGCAACTGAGTGCAGTGTCCACTGATCAGCTTACTTTGCAGATTTTTACAGTATGTCTTGATGGAGGGAAAGAGAAAGAAAGAGTGTTTGATTCTTTAAATTTCATTTCGTGTAAAATTTCTTCTTATTTGATATGTTTTTCTTAACTGTGAACTTCCAATTATTTAATGCTTAATCGTACTTAGGGTGAAACTACATGGAACTGAAGTAGGCTCCAGCAATGATTATGAGTCTGTTATTTGTGATTCAGGCCTCCTTGGGTTTGAAAAATTCGTTTTTCTTGTTTTTAAGCTAAAGGGTGACGAGGCTTTGGATAAAGGGTAGAGTAAAGTGAAAAAAAGAAAGAAAGTGACTGGACGGTAAAAGAAAACTTGATTGTAAATTTGATTAATTTGATAGAATATATTTAGAAAATGATTTTTAAAAACTAATATAATATAAAAATAAATATTTAAAAATGCATATTAAATCAAATTAAAATTAAAATACAAAATTATTATAAAAGTTCAATAAATAAAAATTATATTTCATAAGAAAAGTATATTAAAATAAATTATCAAATATTTTGAATTATATTTTGATATTATTATTTTAATTATTTAATTATTTTAATATAACATATTTTAAATTTATTTTATTAATGATTTAATATTTATATTTTAATTATTCGTGTTATTATAGTAATAAAACATAGTTATAAATATTTAATAATTATATATTACATATCAATTTAAAAAGTATATAATAAAATTAATTTAAAATCTTAGTAATTTAATTTATGTTTTCTTATAAAATTAATTATTAAACACTAAAATAATTTATTTTATAAAATATTAAATTCAAATTATTTTATTTATTATTATAATATTTATTTTAATTATTTATTATATTAAAATTTAAATTAAATATTTTATTATAATAATTTAACATAATAGATTATATTCAAAGATATAATCAATTATAGTTTAGGCTCGGTTATTTCTTTTATGATAATCGTTCATGGGTTGTTTTTAAAACTTTTTTCTAAAGAAAAGTTAAAAGAAATGTGTTTTGTTCTTTGTACTTTTAGACTTTAATTTTTAAACTTGCTCCGCCTGCACAAACCCATGTTTCTAACACCAATTTTGTTGTGTTAGAAGAAGCAAATGATTAAAAGAGCAGTAGTAAAAGAACAATGATTAAGTGTTACTTTCTTCTAATCCTAATTACTTGGTCTGATTTGATGGTGCAGTGGTGTAGGAACCATGGAGAATGTAAAATTTGTGTAATTACTGTGCGGAATCAGTAAAATCCACCACTCTATTCTACAGATTTCAAAGCTTTTTAGCAATAACATAGCTCAATTGTAGGTTTTAACCATTCAACTTCACTTGTGTTGGTAATTCAGCCGTCAGCCAAATCTAATTGATTTTCTTTATCAAATTATCAAGTACATGTAAAATATGCCGAGCCAAGAGTAAATTTAAGAGAATGAAAAAGAAAAAAAAAAAGAGAGAGAATGGAAAATGTGGTAGTTTGAATTAAGAGAAAAAAAGATAAAAAGTAAAAATAAGTAATAGAAAAATTTATTAGTGATTTGATTAAAGTGATAAATTAAAATTAGATTTTTAATTCATATATCGGTAAAATTATTATTTGATCTTTGTGTTAAAAATAAATTTAGAATAATAATGATAATCTTTAGTATCAATATAATTTGAAGGTGGCATAAATTAACAAGAGGAAACTTCTACTAGAACCATTTCAGACCAAGCTTTTTATCTCAGAAACACGCCTCAGAGTCTTTGATAAGATTGCATTTACTACCAAATTAATACTACTAGCTTTCAGATCCTTTGTGCATTGCTTCAATCAATGCTAAAGTAAATCTTATTATTCAAACTCGGTTTAAAGTTATTAATGCTGACATTCGAAGTCCATATAAGGCTATTAACTAATAAGCATCGACAATTTTTTTTATAAACCAAACCAAATTCATCCTATAATTTAAGATAATTTAAGAAATGAACCTATAACTAATCTTGAATTAACATAAAAGACGTCAATCAATATCATTTCTATAAAATATATATTATAATTTTTCAAATTCATAATTTCTAGTTTATAACATATTTTTGAGCTAATACTATATTTCATAGGGGTGGTTTTACATAAGATTTACTAATTGATAAATCTGATTAGTCTACGTAAATACAGGTTTAGGAGCCAACTTGCATAAATATTTAAAAAAAATCAACAAAGTCATTTTTTTTAATCCTTTTAATCTTAAATTTGAATATTTTATAAAATGATTTACTATAAAGTATAAAAATTATAAGAAAAACTTAAAGATTAATTATTTGTTATTTATTACAAGTAAATGAAGAAATATATCATAATATATATATATATATATATATATATATATATATATATATATATTAAAGTAAACCATGAAATAAAATTTAAATTTATACATGTACGTATATAATATTGATGAAATAATGAATAAAAATATATTTAGTTATATTTAATACAGAAATAATATTACACAACAATGAAATATTTTAAAAAATTAATGTGTTATTCTTAAAGTCCATATCGAAGACAAATTATATATGGAACGAACCTCTACAGACTGACAAGCTTAAATGTTCCATGAAATACAATATCACATTACATAATACATTCTCATCAATATATTATTATTATCGTCATTGTAATTACTACTTTCCTTATTACAACTACAACTATTATCTCATACTCATTATACACCAAACATTAAATATATTTAAATTTTTGTGAATATTTTAATGTATTTAAATTTTTTACATTATGTTTTAAAAGTCTCACTATCATACTTTATATTTTAAAAAAAAATTCTTTAATTCATTTTTAACTAAGGCATTGTATAAATTAATAGAATTAGTTGATGTCTTTATTTACTAGATTCGTATAATGTTTGCACGAGTCCTTCACAATAAAGTCATGTTATGCTAACATGTAAGTAAATTCTTAAAATTTGTGCTTTTTATATGATAATATGTAAGTAAATTCTTAAAATTTGTCCATTTTAGTAATTAGATTGAAATTCTTATTAAAAGCCTTAAGTGTATAGATATTCTTAATTGGATAAAGTAAAAAGATATATAGATATACATAGAAAATGTGAGAAGGAAAAGGTGTATTTTAGCATATCAAAGAGAAAAAGTAATTCATGTCCAAAAAGATACATATATAAAATATACTAGTATAAAAGTAAATAAGATAATTGAGTAATTAGATATAAAATATACTAGTATAAAAGTAAATAAGATAATTGAGTAACTAGTATTGAGATTGAGATTGATATCTATTTATAAATTTTTAGGTCTAAACTAAAATATTTTAAAAGATATTTAAAATAAATAAAATATATGTTTATTTATATTGGACGAGAGTTTGCATCACATCCAATTGAGTCTTTTACAATTCATAATCTATCATGATTTTGTATTTAAAAAACGTTTAAAAAAATTATAAAAATATATATATTTAAATTATCTTTGATATATATCAAAGTAAACCATGAAATAAAATTTAAATTTAGACATGTAAGTATATAATATTGATGAAATAATGAATAAAAATATATTTAATTATATTTAATACAAAAATAATACTACACAACAATGAAATATTTTAAAAAATTAATGTGTCAATCCTAAATTTTAAAGTCCATGGCAGATTATATATGGAACGAACCTCTACAGCCTGACAAGCTTAAATGTTCAATTTGTCTTAAAGTGAAATACAAGATCACGATACATGATACATTCTTATCAATATATTATTATAATCGTCATCATTATCACTACTATCGTTATTACCAATAGAACTATTATCTTATACTTATTATACACTAAACATTAAATATATTTTTGTGAATATTTTAATATTTTTAAATTTTTGTACATTAAGTTTTAAAAGTCTCACTATCATACTTTATATTTCTTAAAAAAAAATCTTTAATTCATTTTTAACTAAGACATTGTATAAATTAACAGAATTAGTTGATGTCTTTATTTACTAAATTTGTATAATGTTTAAACGACTCATTCACAATAAAGTTATATTAAGCTAACATGTAAGTAAATTTTTAAAATTTACCCATTTTAATAATTAGATTGAAAAACTGTACCATTCTTATTAAAAGCCTTAAATGTATAGATATTCTTAATTGGATAAGATAAAAAGATATATAAATATACATATAGAAAATGTGAGAAGGAAAGGGTGTATTTTAGTATATAAAAAAAAGTAATTCAATCAAAAGGAAAGTATTTTTACATATATAAAAACAAATATAAAATATACTAATATAAAAGTAAATAAGATAATTGAGTAACTAGTAGATTGATATGTATTTATAGATTTTTAAATTTAAACTAAAATATTTCAAAAGATATTTAAAATAAATAAAATATATATTTATATTGAATTAGAGTTTGTATCACATCCAATTGAGTTTTTTACAACTCATAATCTATCATGATTTTGTATTTAAAAAACGTTTAAAAAAATTAAAAAAATCTATATATTTAAATTATCTTTGATATTTAGGATTTAGTGTTTAAAACTATCATAATAGTTTGCAATCTTACCATGCTAAGAAATGTGTCACAAAATTTATATGCCAAAAGAACAAGTGTATCTCATTACTACTAGTGTCATAGCTGATATTTGGAGGGCTGCAACGAAACAAAGAAACTATTGATTCTTTTTCCTATTATAACTGCAATGAGTTAGTCAATCCCGAGAGAGATATTCCAATGCATGTGTAAGTTTCGTCAATTGATTATTTCCTTTATCATAATGTGTTTTCCAGATTAACAGAGTCAGAAATTAGCGAAAAATTAAATTTTAGATTGGCTAGGAAATACATTAGAATCAAACTTAAGACTTCAGTTATGGTGGGTGATTATTATCATATGAACTTGAGATTAGATATTAATCCCATTTACTCTCTGGTCACAATTGAATTTCAAATATATGCTTAAAAGGTAAGTTACTTTTATTTGAGGTGCTGTTTAATTCTGACTTTTCTTATCTATTATAAAACCTAAGTGCATGCTGATATTTTTACCATTTTACCACTTGTCTTGATACTCTTTTTTTTCTTTTTAATATTTCGTTTTGGCTTCCGATTAGCTGAAAGTAAATCAATTACTGACACAGTAGAGACCAACAAAAAGCTCCAGCAGTCTGTTCTACAAGTAATGCATGAAGCAATTAATCCACTTCCAAACTTGAACAAAAGCTTAAAATTGCTTTCCAAATTACGAAATTTTTTTCTTTCAATGTTCATAGTTTATAAAATTCACAATTTTCAATAAACCATAAACTATTAATCAAATATCATAAACATATAAGTGAAGAGTAAATTAGTTTCCCTTAATTTAAGGGTTTCTTTTACTATAAGATTTAGAGTTTTAGAAGAAGAGAAGAAAAGTGTCCAAAGAATCCATTGATAACCTAAAAGCAAACCCTAATCTTAAAACACCTAAAATCTAGCCCTATACTTGAAACCCCTTTTTACCCAACAAACACATACATGTAGTTCTTTGGAGGAATAGAAAAAGAAATTTACTCACAAGATTTCAAGATTATAGTGCTTTCGACATTACTATTTGCACACCTTCATTTGCTAAGCTCAACTCCAACTCTATCTATTCTCAAAGAGTCCAAAACTATTTCCACTGCTCAAACCCAAAATACGATTTTTTGTCTGTTTCCATTTTCAGCCCAAGAAATCAAGACAAAATCTTATTTAGTATTTACATCACTCCTTCGAACACATGCCTTATAAAATATACTATTAAATACATTAAGCTTTAAACACAAATTTGAATTAAATATAATTTATAAATTATTTCATACATTTATTTATCACGTATAGCAGAGTTCTTACAATTACAGTAAATTCATCCTTTAGTTTGAAATATATATTAATATCTAAAATAGCCAAATATATATATATAATAAATAGCATTAAAATTAAAATTTTCTATTAATAATAATTAGGAATATGAATTAATTAGATTCAATGACTATATTAACTAGCTATTATAATTTTTTTTCAACTCTCTTTTACTATAACTAAAACACACACACACATGTATAGATTTATTATTTGTCATATATTCTCAACTATTAATTTAGAATAAAATTTTATAATAAATAAAATAATACTAATTAATATTAAATTATAAAAAACATATGTAATTTTCACATTTAAATATAAATAACAATATATCTACCATTTAACTTTTTATTAAATATAAATAATACCATTAAATTAAACTTTTGGATAACTATCAGAAAGTTGAGATGTAAATATAAGCTGTTATATATTCGTTAAATCTCATATAATTAAATTTTAAAATAGTTACAATGAAAGTATATATATATATATATATATATATTAAAATAAAGTAATATCTTTTGTTAAAAATGTATCTTTTTCTAGATGTGTAGACTTTTTAATAAAAACAAATTGTAATATATTTTTATATTAAAATAACTATTAAATATATATTAATGAAAAGGAGAAAGAAGAGAATAGAAAATTATTATATTATAACACATTCCATAAGAAATATTAATGATTCATTAAGAAAAAATTAGGTGTAGATCTATCACCTAATTAACCCAAACAATTAATTTAAAATAAAATGAAAGACACGATAGTAAGTAATTGGATTAATTGAATTTATATATATAATATAAAAAAAAGTATAGATAAATATATTAGTATTATATTTAATGTTTATAAATTAAATTATACACATAATAATTTTATTGTTTAATTTTTATTTCTAATTATTAATTTCAATAACAATTATATAATAATAAACACATACTTGTTATTAAAGTCATAAAATTAACATTAAATATCAAAATAATTTATAAATAATATTAATTTCATCATTTTAATTCATTATTAAATCAATTTAGAAATATTAAATTTAATTTTATCCTATAATTGTCTATATCGCATGCGCCTCCATATATATATATATATATATATATATATATATATATATATATATACTTAAAAAAACAAATAAATAATCAAATTACACCAAATATTATATTAGATAAGGTAAGTTTTTGTAAATGCAATAGTTAAATTATAGTTTTATATTATGATTATTTAGGTCCAATTCTATTGTAATCAAATAATAATTTTAAAAAAGCATCGATTTTGATTTATGTAGAATATTTATAAAATAACTTTAAACTAATATATGACATAAAAAATTTCAATCTAATAATAGATTTTAAAACTTTATTATTTAATGTTAACGAAGTAACATTTGGTGTAATATATATAATAATACATAGGAGATAAAATTAATATTTAAGATTTAAATATAATAAAATTAAAAAGAAAGTATATAAATACTTGTAGATATAACAATCTATTGTTTAATTATTAAGTGAAATGAAATTATAACATAAAATTACTATTTAATATTAAACTTATACATAAATAACATTAAATTCAACAGTTATTTTACCATTAAATACAATTAGAATCATTAAATTGAAATATTTTGACAACTATTATACCCTTCAAAATTTGAACAATTCATAGAAGTTGAGGTGTCTATTATGAAATATTAAAAACACACATGACAAATGTTACTTCGGAAACAGTAAAGCTGAAGGGAGTTTAGGTTTGGTTTTTGCTGGTGAGGTTCCCCTCTTCTTCTATAGTTACTAACTCTCTTTTTTAGTCTTTCATAATAAATATTTCCCTTTTATTCTATTCTTGAAACCATAAATTTAATTAATATTTATCATTACAGTTAATAAAATTTAATTTAATTATTTAAGTCACAGTCTAATCAGATAGCAAGAAACCAAGGAGAGAGAAGGTGTAACTCGTAACGCGTAACTGCTGGCTCAGTATTATCCAAATATTTAAATTTAAGAAACTGTAATAAATATTATTAATGTTTAATTTAAAAGAAAAATCATAAATTTTAGTTGAGCATGTTGTGTATTGTGGTATTGTTGCAGAGGAGGACCCATTTCAGTTATGTATCTTTGAGCGGAGATTACTGAGTTCAGCCCAGGTGCTGTTCACTCTGTTCTCTCTGCCCCCACTCTCCTCACTTCACTTTTTATTTCCCAATTCCCAATCCATCTACCGTTCAAGTTTTCTTTTTTCCTTTTTTCTGGCTATTTTCACTTACTTAATGTGATCTGTTACTTTTCCCCTTTTCGATTTTTGTTTCTGGGTCTTCTGGGTTACTCGGTTTCAAGGGTTGTTGGGTTGTAAAGTTGTGATCTTTAGGTTTTACTTGGGAATTTGCCATCTGAGTTCGTGGGAGGGTAGGGGAGGTGGTATTTGGAATTGATGATATCTGGGTTTGGTTGTCTAGGAACTGGTAGAGATGGGCTTGGGTGCTGAGAATGGTAAGGTGGTGGAGCCTTGGGATGTGGGCAAATCAAAGGGGAGGAAGAAGAAGAAAGGGGATGAGGAAGTGGAAGGGGCTGGGTCTGGCTGCTGGCTTAGGCTGAGGTTTATTGGCAGCTGCATTTCCTCAAGATCCAAGGTCGATACCTCTGTCAGTGGCAGTGGCACCAGTACTCACTATGGTAATCATTACTGTTTCCTTGCAAGAGTTGGTAATTTTGTCGCTGTTGTTGTTCTTGTTTGTGTGATGATGTGCTTGGATGTTCCATCTATGTGAATGTGCTTGTCATATGAATTTGTTTGTGCATAAGCTTTCCCCATTTTTTGCTTTTAGTGGTTAGTTTGTCTTGGGGTTTGAGAATTCTTTCCTGAGCACCTAATGCAGGCTTGTTTTTACCTATTTTGTTTGCTATTTTGTCGAAATTTACCATGCTATGTGATGTCAAATGAAATGATACACAAACGATTACAAGTGCCATGGCTGCCGTTTGGGGGCTGCTGCAAAACAAAGTTGAAATTGAAATGTAATTTTCGGATTTTTGATTCATGTTTATCCAGAATTGCAGTGAATTACATTCTTAATCCTAAGAGATATGACAATGCTTATGTTAGCTTCATCAATAGAAAGTTTCCTTTACCACACCACCCTGTGGTCTTCCAGTTCAAAGTGATATGCCAGGGAAAAAATTTTAAATTTTAGACTGGCTAGGAACTACTTGAGTGTCAAATTTGACTTTGGTTGTGGTATACCATCATATGAACTTGAGATTAGATATAAGGAAGGAAGTTACCCCCATTTACTGTTTGGGCAAATTACCTGTGATTGTGTTTAATTCTGATCTTTCCTATCTATTATAAAACCTATAATTCGTGGTGGTATGTTTTAGTTTTTTAGTACTTGTCCTAATACTCTTTTTTAAAAAAATTCTCTCTCGGTGGCTTCCCATTAGCTGAAAGTAAATCAACTAATGATACTAGTAGAGACCAACCAACGGCTCCAGCAGTCTCTTCTACAACCACTAGTATTGCAGAAAGTAATTCATCCACTTCCAAACTTGAAGAGGAGCTTAAAATTGCTTCCAGTCTGCGAAAGTTCTCTTTCAATGATCTTAAGTTAGCTACCAGAAATTTTCGGCCAGAAAGTTTTCTTGGTGAAGGTGGTTTTGGTTGTGTTTTCAAGGGTTGGATTGAAGAAAATGGAACTGCTCCAGTGAAACCTGGCACAGGGCTTACGGTTGCTGTAAAAACCCTCAACCATGACGGTCTCCAGGGTCATAAAGAGTGGCTGGTTTGTATACTTTTGGAACCTTTTCTCTTCTTCTATTATCATCTACTGAATTCTACATTTCTAATGATCATTCTCATTTGGATAATGTGTCAGGCTGAAGTAAATTTTCTTGGCGATCTAGTTCATCCGAACCTTGTGAAACTTGTAGGTTACTGCATTGAAGATGATCAAAGGCTGCTAGTGTACGAGTTCATGCCTCGGGGTAGTCTAGAAAATCATTTGTTTAGGAGTAAGTTACCCTTTTCTACCAAGTTATTTTCCACAGTTTCTTATTTGAGAATAATAGTTAGACCGCTGTTGCACTTTGAAATTTTGATAACATCAAATGAAGAACCCTGCTAGATTTCTCACGTAAAGCATGGTTCCCTCTCCACAGAAGGCAGGTTATATACTTTTGTTAGTTTGGCATGGAGATATTTTCACGACATACAAGGGAAAAGGGATTACAAAATATAGTACTTCTACTACACTACTATAGTGATCTGCCTATTTAGAATAATGCATGAATCTAATCTATACCATTATATTGATTCCACTAATAGCCTTTGTTTCTTTGATTATCACACTTGTAATATAATGGAGTTTGTAGTTTTCTATATCAGGGTTAGAACTGTAACTTAAGATTGCTGTTGTATATTTAATATTTGGATTATGTCCTCTTTTATTTGTTCTAAGTTGAAATTATGTCATATGTAGGATCCCTGCCTCTTCCATGGTCCATTAGAATGAAAATTGCCCTAGGGGCTGCTAAGGGTCTTGCTTTTCTTCATGAAGAAGCCGATCGACCAGTAATATATAGGGATTTTAAAACTTCAAATATACTATTAGATGCAGTAAGTGCCAAAAACTACATTAAGATTGCATGTTTTCCTCTTTTTGTTGTCTAACGTTGTACAAATTCAGGAGTACAATGCCAAGCTTTCAGACTTTGGTCTAGCCAAAGATGGCCCAGAAGGTGATAAAACACATGTGTCTACTCGAGTGATGGGAACCTATGGCTACGCAGCACCAGAATATGTCATGACAGGTAACTTTTGTTTGATATAGGACTTCCAAATCTGATTGTTTAGTTTTTGTATCTTCATATCTATAAAGTCACGAAAGCTTAGGCATTGATGGTATTTCTATCTGACTTCATTTTGTTGGGAATTTTTTCATCTCCTAAGTAATTAGTTTTTCTATTGATGATCATTACTTTTAAGAAAATTCTGAACAAAACATTTTAAACATACGGGGGACTGTTTTAATGTTTGGAATGTATTGAGCTCTTTATCTCTTACATTATTTGTTTTCCACTTGAAACAAATTTATGATTAAGATAGTAAGTTAGTTGATCTGTCTATATTTTCCCTGGGTTTGATATTTTCAGTTATGTTATGACTTACATAAAATTGGAGTTTATTTATATTGGGTTGGTAAGTTTCACTTATGCTTTTTCCAAATGCATTTAAACAGAATCCATCGAATATCTGGTTGCTTAAATTCTAATGAGATTTAGTGGTGTGGCAGGTCATCTTACATCAAAAAGTGATGTGTACAGTTTCGGAGTGGTACTCCTTGAGATGTTGACTGGGAGAAGATCCATGGACAAACACAGACCCAATGGTGAGCATAACCTTGTGGAATGGGCTCGGCCACATCTAGGAGACAGGAGAAGG